>ERZ836441.38-NODE-38-length-144421-cov-10.236004_pt1 | contig 144421 bp, 129 predicted proteins | sample MGYA00519686_ERZ836441 | MGnify/ENA primary metagenome ERZ836441 (study PRJEB31850, sample SAMEA3708800) | human gut metagenome | biome: human gut; feature: human-associated habitat; material: faeces | place: China | collected 2014 ...
ATGAAGTTCTGAAAACTTGCTCAGCGGGGAGAAAAGACTTTTTCGACACGCTGGAGCCGGCGGCCAAAAGACCGCCGACTCTCCTGATGATTTGAATTTTACATGGAAAAAATTTATTTTGCCTGCTTCATGGAAAGGCTGATGCGCTTTTTCTTCTCGTCCACCTCCAGAACGACCACCTTCACAACATCCCCCACGGACACCGCCTCGGAGGGGTGCCGGATGAATTTGTCACACACCTGCGAGATGTGCACCAGACCGTCCTGATGGACGCCGATATCCACGAACACGCCGAAGTCGATGACGTTCCGCACCGTGCCGGTGAGGATCATGCCGGGCTTCAAGTCCTTCATTTCCAGCACGTCCGTGCGGAGGATGGGCTTAGGCAGCTCATCGCGGACGTCCCGCCCCGGTTTCAGCAGCTCGGATACGATGTCCCGCAGGGTGGGGACGCCCACGCCGATTTCCTCTGCCGCTTTTTCTTCCCCATAAGCGCCGAGGCGGGCGGGAAGGTCGGAAATGGCTCCATTCTTCACATCCGCTAAGGTGTGGCCTGTCAGCTCCAGCAGGGCCTTGGCCGCGTCATAGGATTCCGGGTGGACGGCGGTGTTGTCCAGTACGCTTTTACTCTCCGGCACCCGCAAAAAGCCCGCACACTGCTGGAAGGCCTTGGGCCCCAGCTTGGGAACCTTTTTGATCTGGGCGCGGGAGGTGAACGCGCCGTTTTCCTCCCGGTAGACCACCACGTTTTTCGCCGTGGTGCCGTTCAGACCCGCCACCCGCTGCAAAAGGGAGGGGGATGCGGTGTTGACATCCACGCCTACGGCATTGACGCAGTCCTCCACCACGCCGTTCAGAGCGTCATCCAGCCGCTTTTGGGGCATATCGTGCTGATACTGCCCCACGCCGATGGACTTGGGATCGATCTTTACCAGCTCCGCCAGCGGGTCCTGTAACCGCCGGGCGATGGACACGGCGGAGCGGAGATTTACGTCATACTGGGGGAATTCCTCGGCGGCCAGCTTGCTGGCGGAATAGACGGAGGCCCCTGCCTCACTTACGATCATATAGCTGACGTTCCCGCCGACCTTGCGGATCAACTCCACCGCCATCTGCTCTGTTTCCCGGCTGGCGGTGCCGTTGCCGATGGCGATGTGCTCCACGCCGTGCTTGGCGATCAGCTTGCTGAGTGCGGCGATGGCCTCGTTCTTCTGCCGTTCGCCGTAGGTGGGATAGACCACAGCGGTATCCAGCACCTTGCCGGTACCGTCCACCACCGCCACTTTACAGCCCATGCGGTAGCCGGGGTCCAGACCCATGGTGACCTTGCCCTTCACCGGCGGCTGCATCAGAAGGGGCTTCAGGTTCAGGGCAAACTGGCCGATGGCGCCCTCGTCAGCCCGGTCTGTCAGCGCTGCCCGTATTTCCCGTTCCAGTGAGGGGAAAATAAGCCGGTCATAGCTATCCTCGGCCGTGGCTTTGACAAACTCCATGGCAGCGGAGCCGGGCTTCACCACCGCGCGCCGCAGCACCGGCAGCGCCAGATCCCGGTCCAGCAGGACAGTGACCTTCAGCTTTTCCTCTTTTTCACCCCGGTTGATGGCGAGGATCTGGTGGCCCTGCAAGCGGCTGAGGGACTGCTCAAAATCGTAGTACAGGCGGTATACGCTGTCCTCCTCCGTGGCGGCGAGGGAACGCAGAGTACCCCGCCGCTCCAACAGCTCCCGCAGGCTCTTGCGGACGGCTGCATCGTCGCTGATCCACTCGGCGATGATGTCATTTGCTCCTTGCAGAGCGTCCGCCGCCGTCTCCACGCCCTTTTCCGAATCGATGAAGCCCGCCGCCGCATCCTCCGGACGGGGACAGTCCCGCTCCTGAGCAAATAACAATGCCGCCAGCGGTTCCAGGCCCTTTTCCCGGGCCACGGTGGCGCGGGTGCGGCGCTTTTGCTTGTAGGGGCGGTAGAGATCCTCCACCTCTGCCAAGGTCTGGGCGCTGTCGATGGCGGCGGCCAATTCCTCCGTCAGCTTGCCCTGCTCCTCGATGGACTTTTTCACCGTATCCCGGCGTTCCTCCAACCCGCGGAGGTATTGGAGCCGTTCCTCCAGCGTCCGGAGGGAGGTGTCGTCCATAGCGCCATGAAGCTCCTTGCGGTAGCGGGCAATGAAGGGGATCGTGTTGCCCTCGTCCAGCAGCCGGACCACGTTTTCCACATGCCGGGGGTCCTTATTCAGCTCCTGCGCCAGCGTTTGAATCATATCCATGCTTGTTGCATCCTTTCGTTGAAAAGCCACCGCCGCGACGGCGGTGGCTTTTGGCTGTTTGAAATTTCCCTTCTCAGGCCCGCTTGAAAAGCTTTTCAAGCTCGTATTTCGTGACCTTCACCACTACGGGCCGTCCGTGGGGGCAGTACCGGACCTCCCCGCTCTGCACCTTTTCCACCAAGATCTTCAACTCGGCGGGGTCGCTGGTCCAGCCGCCCTTGATGGCGGCCTTGCAGGCCATGGTGTGCAGCAGCGCCTCCCGCTTTTCGTCCAGATTCCGGCCTGTGCGGAGATTCTGTGCAAATTCCTCCAGCGTGGCGGCGGTGTCCGCCGCGTCCAAATCCGCCGGGACCTCCCGCACCAGAATTGCGCCGTCACCAAAATCCTCACAGCCGAAGCCGAACTGTTCCAGCAGCTCCAGATTGTCCAGCAGCAGGGCGGCGTCCTCCTTGCCGGGTTCCACGGCGATGGGCTGCAAAAGGGTCTGCCGCATGGGCGGCTCCTTGGAGGTCATCAGCCGGTCAAAGTTCATCCGCTCATGGGCGGCGTGCTTGTCGATAAGCCAGAGGGTCTCCGCGTCATCCTCGCAGATAATGTAAGTGTTCAGGACTTCTCCGGCAATGCGCCACGGGGCTGCCTCCGGCAGCACCGTTTCCTGCCCCGGCAGTTCCATGGCAGTCTGCTGGGCCGGGACGGCGGGAATGGCCGGGACAAAGGGCTTAGGGGCCGGGGCGGGTTCCACCGTCTTTTCCGGCACAGGAACCACAGGCTCCGCAGGCTTGGCGGTCACGGAGGCGGGGGCCTTTCCCAGGGCGCTGGCAGGCGCTGCCTTGACAGTATCCCGAGGCGGCCAGATGGGCTGGACGCTGTCCGCCACCTTGGCAGTGGAGCGCCACTCCGTGTTCCAGGAGGGCTTGACAGGCGCAGCCGGTGTCACCGGCTGCGGACGGAAAGCGGGTTGGGCCGCCTTGGGTGGCTGGGCCGGGGCGGGGGATTTTACAATGGTAGGTGCAGCGGCGGGTTTCGTCCCCTGTTCCCGGTACGCCTTGGCGTCCATGGACTGAAAAAAGTCCTGCCGGGGATTTTGGGCCTCTCGGACCGGCGGGGGAGCCGGCTTCGTCACAGCCCCACCGCGAGCATCCAACGCGTCCATGACCGTGTGGAACACAGCATCAAATACGTCATGCTCCTTGGCAAATTTCACTTGGGTCTTGGCGGGATGGACGTTCACGTCCACCGCCGTCACCGGCAGCAGCACCTCCAGCACACAGCCGGGGAACCGGCCCTTGAGAAGCTGATTCCGGTAGCCTTCCTCTAAAGCAGTGGTCAGAAGCTGGGACTTGATGAACCGGCCATTGACGAAAAATACCTGCATGGAGCGGGAGCCGCGGCCGTTGACGGGAGCGGTCACAAAGCCCCGCACCTCGATGTCCCCGCCCCGGCCCTGTACCGGCACCAGCGTTTTGGCGAATTCCCGGCCCAAGGCGGCGTACACGGCGGATTCCAGCTTGCCGTCTCCGGGGGTGTGAAGGGATTCCTGCCCGTCCTTGATGAACTTGAAGGAGACGTCCGGGTGACTCAGCGCCAGATGCTGCATCAGCCCCGCCACGGCGGCGGTCTCGGCACTGTCCTTCTTCATGAATTTCAACCGGGCAGGGGTGTTGTAAAAGAGATCCGCCACCCGGATGGTGGTACCCTCCGGGGCGCCCTCCTCCCGGACAGGCTCCATGTGCCCGCCCTCGCCATGGATAGCGGAACCCGTGGTATCCCCCGGCCGCCGGGTCAGCACGTCCACCCGGCTGACGGCGGAAATAGCCGCCAAAGCCTCACCACGGAAGCCAAGGGTCCCGATTTTAGCCAGATCCTCCGCCGTGCGGAGCTTACTGGTGGCGTGGCGCAAAAAGGCAGTGGGCAGCTCCTCCGGCGCGATGCCGCAGCCGTTGTCTGTCACCCGGATCAGGCCCATGCCGCCCCGCTGGATCTCCACCACGATGGCGGAGGCTCCGGCGTCGATGGCGTTTTCCACCAGCTCCTTTACAACGGAGGCGGGGCGCTCCACCACCTCGCCGGCGGCGATCAGGTCGGCCACATGAGACGATAATTGTTGAATGTGAGGCATATGATTTCTCCTTACAGCAATGCTGCCAAAACGGGAATGGTGATAATAGACATCAGGGTGGTCAGGAAAATGCTCTGGGCCATACATTCGGTGTCACCGCCGTATTCCATGGCCAGCATACTGCCGTTGAGGGCGGTGGGCATGGCCATGAGGATCACGGCGATATTAGCCACCAGAGGTGTGCCGATACCGGTCCACTTCAGGAGCAGCCACAGCATAATGGGAAGGATCAGAAGTCGGAAGGCCGCCAGAGCCCACAGCCGGGGTGAAGTAAATGCCCGTCCAAAAGGCAAATCTGCCAGCAGAGAACCGACCAATAAGAGGGATAAGGGGGTTGTCAGGCTGCCTGTAAAGTTCAGACACTCCCCAAGCAAGGCTGGCATATTGATGTGGAACAGGGCCACCATCAAGGCGATCACCGAGGCAACGATACATGGCGATAGCAACTGCTGCCAACGAAACTTTGCCTGTCCAGCCAGCATCAAGGGACCCAGAGAATAGGACAGCAGGTTAAAGGGCAGGACCAGGATCACGGCATAGAACAGTGCCTCCTGACCAAAGAGAGCGACCGATACCGGATAGCCGATAAAGGCCATATTTGAAAAAATCAACGAATAGCGCCAGACACACTGCTGCTTGACTGTTCCACCCAACAGGTGGGGCACAAAGGTAGCGGCACAGAAACCCAGCCCATAATAAACGATTGCTACCTTTAAAACGGAAAGAATTTCCTCGGTACTGGGCAGGGTATCTCCAGCGGAGACGGAGCCTAAAATCAGGCAAGGCACAATGATACCCAGGAGCAAACGGCAAAGATTCTGATCCGTTTGCTTGCTCAGATATCCCAGCTTGTGGGCGAGAAAACCTGCGGCCATGCAGAAGAGAATGACCAGCATTTCAGAAAACACGTCAAAAAAACTCACAGAACTCCACGCTCGATTCTATATAGGGTATCACATACCTGCCGACACATGAAGGGCATTGGCGGCGGCGTGGAGCAGAATGGAGCTCCACAGGGTCCCGGTGTGGTCATAGGCCCAGGCCAGCACCAGGCCCGGCACCAGATACTGCACCATCAGCAGGAAATAGGTGATGTCCTGCCGCACTACGGCAAACTGCCACACATGGAGCAAGGCGAACAGCAGGCAGCTTACCACATAGGCCACCGTGCGGCTTTTGCTTTTCAGATTGCCGAATACCAGCCCGCGAAACAGCACTTCCTCCACGAAGGGAGCCAGGAAAATTACGATCAGCAGCGTTACTCTGGGGGCGTCATGGATCTGGGCGGAGATAGTGGTGTCATTCAGGTTGGTGTGGTTGTTCACCAACATCCGGGTCAGCCGGTAGACTAACTCATTGAGGCCGTACAGAGCGATGAGACCCACTAAGATCGACTTGCAGGCGTTGCCCAAATTGTCCGCAAAATTCCGGGTGGTGCGGCCCAGAAAGCTGTGGAAAATGATGAACGTAACGGCAAACAGTGTGTAATAATAGATGGCATTTTGCAGCGAGGGCGAAATGCTGGCATCCAGCAGCCGCTCCGCCAATCGGAACAGGGGCGCTGTGGCAAAGGGCAGCACCACCAGATAGATCACAAAGAAAACAGTTCCGGCGATCTGCTCACCGGGGGTCATATAGGAGGCGGATTTACGTTTGGCCATTGCAAGGCTCCTTTGAATGGTTCTCTCTGAAAGGGAGAACCCAGAATGTGCGGCGAATCGCCGCAGGAGGTGCCGCTATGCGGCACAGGATTACACCCCCCATTTTCTTTTTGAGACATCAAAAAGAAAATGCGCCGTGTACGGTGGAAAAGAAAAAATGTCAGGGATGAGTTGGCCTGCAAAAGGCCAACTCACCCAAAACGAGGGGTCCGCCGTCACGAACTGCCATGCAGCCCCGGAGTCCTTCTGTCGGCTGCGCTGAAAGTCTCCAAATGACCTAAGTGCGTCCCCGCATTTGGTGGCGTGGCATTCATCGGGCTGCAAAACCGGACTTGACCTGCTTCTCTTTCCGCACTTTCCGCTTCGCTAAGCGCTGCACTGCTCTATAAATGAGCACGAGCGGCAGCGGAAAAAGAAGCAGAGGGTGTCCTATTTGCATCCCGAGGTTTCATGTGACTATCAGCACGGTGTACAAGGCTGAATGAAATCCGCACTCCGCCCGTGCCACGAAGCAGAAAACAAATTTCTGAGCAGAACAGTTGAGAACCGCATTCCCCAAACTTGCACAAATGTGCAAGTTTGGATTCGGTGCCTTTTCTCTTCCACCGTGCACGGCGCATTCTCTTTTCCGCAAGAGGAAAAGAGAATGGGGGGTGCATTCCAATAGGCAAAGCCTATTTTGAAGAATGCCCTTCTGCGGGAGCAGCCTTTATTTGCTCAATTTCTGCTTCAATTCATACAACAGCCCCATTGCCTCAATGGGTGTCAGCGTATCCGGCTGGCAGCGGCGGATGGCGTCCAGCACCTCGCCCTCGCTCATGGCGTCCAGCGAGACCTGATCGGTCTCTTTCCGGGCGGCCACGTACTGTACGCCGTTTTCGTCCTCCAGCTCCTTTAGAATGACCTTGGCCCGCTGGACCACCTTCTCCGGCAGACCCGCCAGCTTGGCGACTTCGATGCCGTAGCTGCGGTCGGCGCCGCCGGGGATGATCTTCCGCAGGAAGATGATATCCTCCCCCCGGCGCTTGACGGCGATGTTGTAGTTCACCGTGCCGGGGAGGGTGTTTTCCAGCTCCGTCAGCTCGTGGTAATGGGTGGCAAACAAAGTTTTGGCCCCCAGCGTCTTTTTGTCAGCGCAGTATTCCAGAACAGCCCGGGCGATGGCCATACCGTCAAAGGTGGAGGTGCCCCGGCCGATCTCATCCAGGATCAGAAGAGAATTTTTGGTGGCCTGATGGAGAATATCGGAGACCTCCGTCATCTCCACCATGAAGGTGGACTGCCCGGCGGAGAGATCGTCGCTGGCGCCGATGCGGGTGAAGATCCGATCCACCACGCCGATATGGGCGTATTTGGCGGGGACGAAGCTGCCCATCTGGGCCATGAGGACGATCAGCGCCACCTGCCGCATATAAGTGGATTTGCCGGCCATGTTGGGGCCGGTGATGATGGCCACCCGCTCCTCCTTTTCGCCCATAAAGGTGTCGTTGGGGACGAACAGGCTGTCCTTCAGAACCTTTTCCACCACCGGATGACGACCCTCCCGGATCTCGATGACCCCGGATTCGTCCACCTCCGGACGGCAGAAATTGTTGTGGACTGCTACGGAGGCAAAGGAGCACAGCGCGTCGCACTCCGCCACCGCCGCGGCGGTTTTCTGGATGCGCCCGGCGTTGTCCGCGATCTGCTGGCGCAGGGCGGAGAACAGCTCATATTCCAGCGCCACCACCCGCTCGGAGGCCGTCAGGATCTCATGTTCCAGATCCTTCAGTTCCTGTGTGATGAACCGCTCACCGTTTACCAAGGTCTGTTTGCGGATGTAGGTTTCCGGCACCTGCTCCTTAAAGGCGTTGGAGACCTCGATGTAGTAGCCGAAAACTTTATTATAGCCGATTTTCAGGGTGCGGATGCCGGTTTTTTCTTTCTCCTTGGCCTCCATCTCCGCCATAACGCCCTTGCCGCTTTTCAGGATGTGCCGCAGGCGGTCCACTTCTTCATTGAAGCCATCCCGGATGATGCCGCCTTCCCGGACGGAAAAGGGCGGCTCGTCACAGATGGCGGCGGCAATGTCCCCGCTGATATCGTCCAGCGTGTCCAGCTCGGCGGTCAGTTCGGTCAGACGGCGGTCGGAAAACCCGGTGAGCTGCTCTTTCAGGTTGGGCAGCTTTTCCATGGCGGCGCGGAGGGAGGTCAGGTCCCGGCCACCGGCGGTGCCATAGACGATGCGGCCAATGAGCCGTTCCATGTCTCCAAGGCCGGTCATTCCGGCGATGAGTTCCTCCCTGCGGATGGTGTCATCCACCAGTGCTGCCACGGCGCTGCTGCGGCGGTCAATATCCGTTACGGACAGCAGGGGCTGCTCCAGCCAGCTGCGCAGCATCCGCCCGCCCATGGGGGTCTTGGTTTTGTCCAGCACCCAGAGGAGGCTGCCTTTCTTCTCCTTGCTCCGAAGGGTCTCTGTCAACTCCAGATTCCGGCGGGCGGCCAGATCCAGCTCCATGAAGCGGCCCTGACGGTAGTAATCCAGTTCCCGGATGTGGGAGAGGTCGGTTTTCTGGGTCTCGTAGAGGTAGTTCAGCAAACCGCCCAGAGCCATGGCGGCGGCAGGCTCCCCGGCGGGCAGCTTGGAAAAGGCTTCCTCACCATATTGAGCGCGGATATTTTTCTCCGCCTCTGCCAGCCGGAACCGGCGCTCACCACCGTTTTCATAGCGGCAGTGGAATTTGTCGGTAAGGACGTCTGTCAGCGCCTTCTCGCTGAAAGCCCCGTCGCTGAGAATGGCCTCGGCGGGGCTGAACCGGCCCAGTTCGTTGATGATATGGGTCAGGGTATCCTTGCCAGAGAAGGCGGTGAGGTGCGTCTCACCGGTAGAGAGGTCGCAGAAGGCCGCGCCGCCTCCCTGACTGTCCAGATAAATGCCGCAGAGGTAGTTGCCGGACTTATCATCCAGACATGCGGCGTCGATAACAGTGCCGGGGGTCACCACCCGGATAATATCCCGCTTCACCAGCCCCTTGGCGGTGGCGGGGTCCTCCATCTGCTCGCAGATGGCCACCTTGTAGCCCTTGGCGATGAGACGGGCAATATAGGACTCGCTGGCGTGATAGGGGATGCCGCACATGGGGACCCGTTCTTCCTCCGGCTTGGCGTTTTTGCCGTGGTCCCGGGAGGTCAGGGTCAGGTCCAGTTCCTTGGAAGCCAGCTTGGCATCGTCGGCGAACATCTCATAGAAGTCCCCCAGACGGAAAAACAGAATGGAATCCGGGTTGTCCTTCTTGATTTCCAGATATTGCTTCATCATGGGGGTCAGTTCCGCCATAAAAATACCTCTTTCTTTATCTTTCAGCAAATGTTTCTGTTTTATGATACCAGATCGTATAAGGGTGTGCCGCCTTGCGGCACGGGAAAGCATGGCGATACCATGCAAGATCGAATCCCCATTTTCTTTTCCTCTTGCGGAAAAGAAAACGGCCATTCATGGTCAAAAGAAAAGACGCTGAGGGATGATTTGACACGAAGTGCCAAATCACCCAAAACGAGGGCTGGCCGCCACGCATTGCCGACTAAGCCCGCAACTCTCATACCGGCTGCGCTATACTAAAATCTCAAACCAGTGCGTCCCCACACCTATGGGAACGGCGCGCAACGAGGTGCAAAACTAAATCGGCGTATTTCTACTCCCGTGCGTTCCGCTTCGCTACGCACTGCCCTGCTCTGCAAATGAGCAGGAGCGGTAGCGGAAAGAGAAGCAGAGGGTGTCCTATTTGCACCCCGAGGCTTCATGTGACTATCAGCACGGCGTACAAGACTTGATAAGCTCCGCACCCCGCCCGTGCTACGCAGGGACTGACAAGTCTTTGGGCAGAACAGTTGAGAACCGCATTCCCCAAACTTGCGCTTGCTGCAAGTTTGGACAAAAGCGCCTTTTCTCTTCCACCGTACACGGCGCATTCTCTTTTCCACAAGAGGAAAAGAGAATGGGGGGTGTATTCCAATAGGCAAAGCCTATTTAGGGAATATCACACCGGCTCGCCGTACAGCGCCCAGGTGTTGCTGTCCGTTATCTTTACGTCAATAAAGCTGCCGATCAGACTCTTGTCACCCTTCAGCCGCACCAGCCGGTTGCCCTCAGTGCGGGAGGCAAGGGGGAAGTTCTCATCGTCACTCTCGCCGTCCACCAGCACCCGGACGGTCTTGCCCACATAGGCGGCGTGAAGCTTGGCGGAATTGGCATTTTGGACTTCCAGGAGCTTATCGAACCACTTCTGCTTTTCGGCACGAGTGGCGGGGTCCGGCATGGCTGCCGCCTTGGTGCCGGGCCGGGGGGAGTAGATAAACGTAAACAAAGCATCGAAGCCCACTTCCTCTACCAGAGAAACGGTGTCCATGGCTTCTGCCTCCGTCTCACCGGGGAAACCGATGATGACGTCGGAGGTCAGCACCAGACCGGGCATCACGCTTTTGGCGTAGCGAATTTCCTCTAAATATTTCTCCCGGGTGTAGCGGCGGTTCATCTCGTTCAGTACGCGGTCATTGCCGGACTGGAAGGGAAGGTGGAGCTGCTTTGCCACATGGGAGCATTTGGCCATCACGTCAAAGAGGTGGTTGGTGGCATCCTTGGGATGGCTGGACATAAAGCGGATCAAGTATTCGCCGGGGATCTTGTCGATGTCCTCTAAGAGATCCGGGAAATGGTAGTCCAGATCCAGATCATTGCCGTAGGAGTTGACATTCTGGCCCAGCAGAGTGATGTCCTTATAACCGGCGGCAACCAGTTCCCGGACCTCCTGCAAAACGCACTGGGGATCACGGCTGCGCTCCCGGCCCCGGACATAGGGTACGATGCAGTAGGAGCAGAAGTTGTTGCAGCCGTACATGATGCTGACCCATGCCTTCACGCCCTTTTCCCGCACCACAGGGATGCCCTCGGCAATGGTGCCGTCCTCATTGTCCACGGCAAAGACCCGCTTCCGGGTCTCGTAGACCTGCCACAAAAGCTCTGGAAATTTCCACAGGGCATGGGGGCCGAACACCAGATCCACATGACGGTAGGATTCCTTCACCCGCTGAGAGACCCGCTCCTCCTGGGCCATGCAGCCGCACAGGCAGATCACCTGCTCCGGGTTTTCCTTTTTCGTGTGGGTGAGGATGCCTAAATTGCCGAAGACCCGCTGTTCCGCGTGCTCCCGGACGGCGCAGGTGTTCAGGATCACCAGATCCGCCTCCTTGGGGTCCTCCGTGAAGGTGAAACCGCAGTCCGCCAGCATCCCCATCAGCTTCTGGCCGTCCGCCACGTTCTGCTGACAGCCGAAGGTGTCCACGCAGGCCACAGGATGGGCTTCCCGGGCAGTGAACATTTCCTTGATCTTTGCTTCAAATTCCCGCTGACGCGCCAGCGCGTCTTCGGACACCAGTATATTTTCCCGCTTCAAATGGTATATCCTCCTAAAGTTATCTGATAAAATGAGTGGCGATCCGATCTTCCTTTTCCGGGAGACCGAACTGCTCCTTGCCCAGCGCGATGCTGCGCATCAGGAATGTCATGTTCCGGGCCAGGGTCCGCATGGTCTGAAGCCCCTCGCCGTCCTGCTCCGCTTCACCGGGCGTCCGGCCGTGAATACTGTTCCAGTATTGGCTGGAGGCCACAGGCATCCCGGAGATGGTGAAATACTTGTTCAGTTCGTCAAAGGTGGCGGAGCAGCCGCCCCGCCGGGCGCAGGCTACGCTGGCACCTACCTTCATGGTCTTATCAAAGGACGTGCTGTGAAACAGCCGGTCCAGACAGGCGATCAGCGTGGCGTTGGCGGAGGCGTAATACACTGGACTGGCGATCACCAGACCGTCGGCCTCCTGAAGCTTGGGGGCCAACTCGTTTACTCCATCGTCAAAGACGCACTTGCCGGTCTTGGCACAGGAGCCGCAGGCCACGCAGCCCCGGATGTCCCGGTTTCCCAGAACCACCGTTTCCACATCGACGCCATTCTCTTTGAAAACCGCTTCCATTTCCCGCAGGGCCACGGCGGTGTTGCCGTTGGTATGGGGACTGCCGTTGAGCATTAAAACCTTCAGGGACTTCATATTTCGCACTCCTTTCAGAGTCCCGGCCTTATGTGTTTATCCACTTGGAGCCGGGAGAAAAAGCACATAACTTAACTAAAGTATCATAGCATAAAAGCTCTCGGAACACAAGAAAAAGGGAGGACAAAAGTCCTCCCTTTTCTGGAATGCAGTTTGTTACGGCAGGTAGTTCAACGGGTTTTTCGCCACGCCGTTGTACCGCACCTCAAAGTGGCAGTGGTTGCCGGTGGAGTTGCCGGTGGAGCCGGCCCGGGCCACCTGCTGGCCCTTGTAAACGTGCTGCCCCACGCTGACGGTGAGACTGGAGTTGTGACCGTACCGGGTGACGTAGCCATTGCCGTGGTCGACCTGCACCAGATAACCGTAGCCGCTCATCCAGCCGGAGTAGGTCACCGTGCCGCCGTCGGCGGCGTAGATGGGTGTCCCTCTGGGGACGGCGATGTCGATGCCCTTGTGGTTGGTGGAGCCGATGCCGCCGGGGGATTTCCGCCCGCCGAAGTAGGAGCTGATCCGCCCACTGGTGGGCCAGCGGAAGCTGCCGGTAGGCATCCAGGTGGGCCGGGCCTTGGTGCCCCGGATCCGATGCTCGGTGACAGGCTCTTTCAAAGTCACGGAGGAGAGAATGGTCCGCTCCGTTTCCTCGCCGTTGACGTAGGTGGCCTTGGCCATCACGTCCGCCTTGCCGTATTCACCCTTGGAGGTTACCTTATAGTCGCCCTGATAGAGGTCAGCGCTGTCGGTGTACTCAATGTTGTAGGACACATCATCCAGATACCGTTCCTGCTTTACCACAGTCATGGTCAGGTAGGGGACAGAGGCGGACAGAGTCAGCACTTCGCCGATCTGGAGCTTATTGATGTTGTAGCCGGGGTTCAGCGCCAGCAGCTCTGCGGAGGTCATGTCATTCTTGGCGGCGATCTGAGACCAGGTATCGCCCTTTTTCACCTCGTAAGTGACCTCGGCCGTCTTGGTGCTGTAAAGCAGTTCCGCAATATAGCCCAGATTCATGATCTCACTGGTGGGAACGTACTCCTGCCGGATCTCAACATCCTCTGCAAATTCACAGGAAATGGTATCTTCATCGGAGGCCGCCTTCTGCAGCTGGTCCAACAGTTCCTCCAACGCGCCCTCGTAGGGAGTGGCGCCGATGCGCACATCGTTGACATACAGGCAGTATGCAGAGGTCACAAGACCGATCTCGTCGGAAAGCTGGTCCTCGTATACAGCCTTATCCTCAATGTCCTGACGGAGCATCCAGCCGGAATCGTATTGCAGCAGGGAATCGTCGATGGTGTAGGTCTCTCCCAGTGTCCGGGAGGTGATGCTTTCCAGATCCTTCCGGACGGTTTCGGCTTCCGATTTGGAAGCCAGCCGTCCCAACACCTGCCCGTCATAGGAGACGGTGGTGCCGATGGTGAAGAAGGAACAGAACAGGATAATGCCTGCCAGCGCACAGCTTCCTCCCAGGAACATCAGGGAGTGGAGGCGCTTTTCCTTTTCAAACCAGACGGAGAATCTGCTGGTGCGGAGGTTCCGCTCTCTGCGGCGGCCCAGCAGGATCTCCCGCAGCCGGCTGGCAGCGGAGGGCAGCAGCCCCCAAAGCATCAGTAGGAATTGCAGAGGCTTCCGGTTGGACTCCGGGAACCGATGGGCCTGAGCCTCCCGGACAACCCGGCGGCAGCGGCGGCCAAACCAGCGGACCTTCTTTCCGGCCCGGAAGCGGAGTTTGCCCCAGAGGTCTCCGGGCTCAGCGGGAGCGCGCCGCTTTCTGCGGGGTCTGGGCGCTTCCTGGGTCTGTTCCGCCTCTGCGGGCCAGTCCGGCAGATCATAAGGCTTTTTGGTGTTTTGACTCATAATGCTCCTATCGTATCGCGGGCAGATGCCCTTTAAAAATTTGTGAACCATAAAAAGTAACAAATTGTTACCGCTTTATATTATCCCTTTTATATTCGCCCGTCAAGCAACTTCTGGCTTCTTGGCATATTTTTATGTATTTTAACGATGCTTTTTTGCCGAATTTCGTAGTTGACACGCAAAAATCGGAAAAAATCACGTCCCAATTCGTCACTTTTTTCATTGACCCCGGCTGCGGACCGTGTATAATAAAGAGTGGAATTGAAACCCCGTTCCCTGAATTAAAAACTGGAGGAATCAACATGTTTGAATTTCTGATCAAAAAGCTGAAGGCGCATCCCCGCAAGATCGTCTTCACCGAGGGCACCGATCCCCGTATCCTGGAGGCCAGCGCCCGTCTGCTGTCCGGTACCTTCCTGACTCCCGTTCTGGTGGGCAACGCCGACGAGATCACCAAGGCTGCCGAAGAGGCCGGCTTCAACATCCGCGGCGCTGAGATCATGGACCCCGCCAACTTCGCTGACATGGACAAGATGGTGGCCCTGATGGTGGAGCTGCGCAAGGGCAAGATGACCGAGGAGCAGTGCCGCAAGTCCCTGTCTCAGGCCAACTACTTCGGTACCATGCTGGTGAAGATGGGCTATGCCGACGCTCTGCTGGGCGGCGCTACCTACTCCACCGCTGACACCGTCCGTCCCGCTCTGCAGATCATCAAGACCAAGCCGGGCAGCAAGATCGTGTCCTCCTGCTTCATTATGGTCCGTCCTTCCGCCACCGGCGAGAACGAGGTCCTGGCTATGGCTGACTGCGCCATCAACATCAAGCCCACCGAGGATGAGTTGGTGGAGATCGCCGTTGAGACTGCCCGTACCGCCAAGGTCTTCGGCATCGATCCCAAGGTGGCTTTCCTGAGCTACTCCACTTTGGGCTCCGGCAAGGGCGAGGACGTGGACAAGATGCGCAACGCCTGCGAGAAGGCCAAGGCTGTTATGCCTGAGTTCCCCGTGGATGGTGAGATGCAGTTCGACGCCGCTGTTTCCCCCCGTGTGGCGCAGACCAAGTGCCCTGACTCCAAGGTGGCCGGCTATGCCAACACCTTCATCTTCCCCGACATCAACGCCGGCAACATCGGCTACAAGATCTGCCAGCGCATGGGTAACTTCGACGCTTACGGCCCCATCCTGCAGGGCCTGAACGCTCCCATCAACGACCTGTCCCGCGGCTGCAACGCTCTGGAGGTCTACTCCATGGCCATCATCACCGCCGGTCTGGTGGATTGATCCCCGTCTTTGAAAAGTAAAAAGTCCGGATCATGCGGCTCCCTTTGACGGAGGCGACGACTGATTCCGGAGATCCCCCGGCGGGTCATCGCGTTTGCGGTGCCCGTTGGGGTTTTTTTATTTTCTGAGGGCGTGGACTATCTGTATCCTACCGAGGACTATGCGGCCAATGACCGCAGGAACAGCCGGGAAACAGTTCGTACATGGCATCAAACAGCAGATCGGTATGAAACGGCTTTGGAATAAAATGTGAGACGCCCAGAGCAAAAGCCTGATCGGTGACTTGCTCAGAAACGATGCTGGAGAGAAGGATGACCCTCTGAGGGGCAGTCCCCCGGCGCTGCAACTCATCCAACACGGTTAGACCGCAGACATCCGGCAGCGCCGTGTCCATCAGCAGCAGATCGGCAGTCTGTTTTTGCATACATAATAAAACATCGCGGCCACTGCCAACGGTTGCAAGGGAGAAAAAATTATGATTTGCCGCACTTCTCCACATCAACCAGCGAAATTCCTCGCTGCTGTCGGCCAATAGCACACGTCTGCGACCATCCATATTCTGAATCCCCCCATATTTTCAGATACAGAAATGCTGCAAAAAAGGGGCCTATGCGACCTCCTGCTGATCCTGCTCCCGGAACTGCTTTTTCATCTGCGCAAGAAACGCCGTCAGTTCATCAGGCTCCAGCATCAGTAAAAAGAATAAGAGAGCGATTGCAGAACAACAACTGCAGCCGCGCTCTAAATCGCCATAGGCCCGAACCGTGATATGTAACTGCTCGGACATTTCCTCTTGGGTCAGCTTCCGCTTCTTGCGAAGCGCTTTCGCCTGTACAGAAAAGTACTGCCGAAGTGACTCTTTATACCCGTTCATTCGTCAAAACCTCCGTATATCTGACTGATACCGAGATTCTATGTCAGGTGAAAGTGGGCTTCCATGAAGTGCACTTCCTTTTTTTCGGGTTTCACACGGAATTTACGCAAACCCTGGGGGCGTAGATAAAAAACTCCCCTGCTGAACGTTTTCTCAGCAGGGGAGCGGTACTTCTTGCATATTTGCATTTGCGCGAATGGGTCCGTTTGGAAGGAGCGGCCTCCGATCGCTCAGACGGCGGGTTTGGCCATGAATTCATCCTCTACATCGTCCCGGATCCCCAGACGCTGGTAGAGCCTGTGCATAAAAGAGAAGGTGAAGCCGCCGGGCAGCATCCCGTTGACAAAGATCGCCGCCAGCACGCCGATGCCGGTGTCCAGAATACGGTTCATGGCGTAGGTGATATAAGTGTCCGTGGGGGTGTTGAACAGCAGGATGCACAGCACCACGCCGCCGGGCTGTACGCCGCCCACCCAGATGTGCTGACACAGCAGGATCAAAATGATCACGCCGACGAAGGTCAGGGGAATCAGGACCCAGGCGTTGCTGCCGTCAGGGAACAGCTCCATGTAAATGGCAAACAGACCCATGCCGATAAAACCGCCTACCATTGTGCCGAAGAAGCGGTTGCCGCCGTGGAGACGGCTTTGCATAAAGCTGCTGCCCATGCCGAAAATGGCGCCGATGCAGGCGAAGGTGGGGTTGCGGTCCAGAAGGTAGTAGACCAGCGCGCACAGGGCTGCCGCAAGGGCGGTCTTGACGTTGCGCATACCGATCTTAGGAAACAGGCATCCTGCTTTTTCATGGTGTTCCATGGCATTTTCTCCGTTCGGCATCGTTCCGCGGCGGATAAAGGCGGCGGAAATATTGTTAAGAACGTGTCAAATTATACCATGGAACCAGTTAGCTGTGAACCCCTTGCCGGTATTTTTATGCAATTCACAGGAGAAAACGTTTGCGGAAATCAATGATTCTGTGGAAATGTTTGCACTTTTGCGAAGAAAATGCGGCTTCGCAGCAGAATGTGGGGACAGTGGGCCTGTCATATTTTTCAGATATCCGGGTAAAGCCAGCCGCTCCCGGCCCGAAGACTCCCGGCGGCGATCCGGAGACCGGAGCCGCCCAGCGCCGCGGCGAAGCGGTCCGCCAGAGACCGTTGGGTCTCCGTGTCGATCTGATTCAGGAACATGGTATCGCACAGCCGCTCCGCCAAAATGGCCTTTGCGGCCTGTTCCGGCGTGACGGGGTCTGACGCAGCGGCGCCGGTCAGGGCGCAGAACTGCTCTGGCCGGTGGACGCTTTCCCGGATGGGTTTCCCGAAACCGGATGCCCCCACCACGCAGATCACCTGACGGCTGACGGCGGGGATCACCGGCTCGTGGGCATCATGGGCCTTCAAAGGCAGCTGCCGGGAACCGTCGGCCTCCACCAGCACATAGTCCGCCAGCGTGGCCAGTGTTTCTACGGAAAGGGAGGGAGCGGTCAGCTTGCCATTTTCGCAGGGGGTCCCCAGACAGAGGACCCGATAAGCGGTCAGAGCCTTGCGGATGTCCTCCGGCGTAGGGGCCGTCAGCAGGGGGTATTCCTCAAAGGGGCGGATATGGGTGGTGGTACAGAGGAGGACCGTCCCCGGTAATTCCTCCGCCAGACGGCGCAGTAAACTGGTTTTACCGCCGCTGCCGATGACGGCGGTGACGCCGGGGCGCAGCCCCAGCAGCTTGGGAAAATTCATGATCCACCTCTTTTTGTTTGCTTTGCCCGCGATGCTGCGGGCTTGTCTCCTCTACCGCTTCACCATCAGGCGCTTCATGCCGGCTTCCAAGCCCTCGGCGGAAAGGTCGAACATGGGGAACATCTTGGCCAACTGCAGATGGGTCAAGGTCCAGAAGTCCTGAAATGCCGGCAGAGGCTCCGGGTTCAGCCAGATGAGATAAGGGAAGTGTTTTTTGAACAGCTCCAGCCATTCCAGACCGGAAGGGCCGTACCGCTGGTTCCGCCAATCGTACTGCTTTTCCCGCAGCTCGTAGGGATTCATGGCGGCATCGCCCACGAGAATGACCTTGTAGCTGGCATCGAAATTCTGCAAAAGCCATTCCGTAGGCGTTTGGCCGTCCTGCCAGAGCCGTGGGCCGTTGTAAACGTCACCGTAAATGCAGTTATGAAAATAGTAGGTGTGCAGCTCCTTGAAGTGGTTGGATTTGGTGGCCGCCTGAAACAGCTGACTGCACAGCCCGGAATAGTAGTCCATAGAACCGCCGGAGTCCATCAGCAGCAGGACCTTCACCGTGTTCTTCCGGGGGTTTTTGTACCGGATCTCCAGCCGCCCCGCGCTCTCGCAGGTATCGTGGATCGTGGCGTCCACATCCAGCTCCTTTTCGGCGCTCCGCTCCTGGGCGGACAGCTGCCGCAGCGTGCGGAAGGCCATCTGGAACTGGCGGGTGTCCAGCTTATTGTCTTTCCGGAAGTCCCGGAATTTCCGCTCCCCCGCTACCATCATGGCGGTGCGGTGCATGGACTGCCCGCCGATCCGGATACCGTTGGGGTGCCAGCCGTTGTTCCCCCAAGGGGTGCGGCCCTGAATCCCCACCCAGTAGTTGCCGCCGTTGTGCTCCTCCGTCTGCTCTTTTAGACGTTCCTCCAGCATTTTTAGAAGTTCCTCCAGTGTTTCATCCGGGAACCCGGCGGCGCGCAGGTCCGCAATGGTCCGTTTCAGATCCTCGCTGGGGTGGTTCAGCCAGTCCAGCAGATCCTCCGGCAGCTCCCCGGTGTAGGGGACATCCTTGAAGAATTCCAGAAAGATCTGGTCAAAGCGGTCAAATTCCGTCTCATTCTTCACCACGATGGCCCGGCACAGGTGATAAAAGCCGGTGAGGGTGGAGTGGTGCAGTCCCTTTTCCATGCCCTCCAGCAGCGTCATCCACTCGTTCAGGGAAACGTGCAGTCCCCGCTGACGCAGCAGGTAAAAAAACGCGGCGAACATGGCTTATTTCACCTTCCGCAGGGTCTGAAGATCCTTGTCTTTTTTCAGCAGGACACCGGCGAAGGGAATCTCCTGTTCGATGCGGGCCGGGTCCACGCCGCCGGCCACCAGCGCCCGGATCCAGTCCACCAGTTCAGAGGTAGAGGGCTTTTTCTCAATGCCCCGCAGCTCCCGCAGCCAGTAGAAGGCGGCGAGGGACTGCTTCACCAACTTTTCCTCCAAATCACCGAAGTGGACCCGGAGGATGGCTTCCATCTGCTCCTGCTCCGGGAACTCGATGTAGTGGAACACGCACCGGCGGAGGAAAGCGTCCGGCAGCTCCTTCTCTGCGTTGGAGGTGATGATGACGATGGGGCGCTGCTTGGCCTGTACGGTCTCCTTCGTCTCAGGGATGTAGAACTCCATCCGGTCCAGCTCCCAGAGAAGGTCATTGGGAAATTCCAGATCCGCCTTGTCGATCTCGTCGATCAACAGGACCACCTGCTCATCGGCAGAGAAGGCTTCGCCCAGTTTACCCAACTTGATGTATTTTTTAACGTCATCTACGCCAGCGTTTCCAAACTGGCTGTCATAGAGCCGCTGCACAACGTCATAGACATACAGGCCGTCCTGAGCCTTGGTGGTGGATTTTACATTCCAGATAATGAGCTTTTTCCCAAGAGCGTCCGCCACGGCCTGGGCCAGCATGGTCTTGCCGGTGCCCGGCTCACCCTTGATGAGCAGAGGCTTCTGCAAAGCCACGGCAATGTTGACGGTTTCCATCAGGTCGCGTGACGCTACGTAATTTGCGCTGCCGCTGAATTTTGTATCCATATTTGTTCTCCTTTGCGTGGGTTTGGTGTGCTGGGCCGATTATAGCAGACTTTTTTCCGGGAGACAATGTAAGTTTACGTTTTGACACACTATCCCAGCGCCACGTCTAAGATCATCATAATTAAAAAGCCTCCCACAAAGCCGCAGGTCCCGGCTTTGGAATGGGCTTGAGGCACCAGCTCCTCCACCACCACATACAGCATGGCTCCGGCGGCGAAGCTGAGGAGCCATGGCATCAGAGGTCGGACACCAGCAGCTACCAGCACTACCAGAATACCGAAAATCGGCTCCACGCTGCCGGAGAGGGTCCCTAACAGAAAAGCCCGGCCCCGGGAGCTGCCCTCCTGCCGCAGAGGAAGGGAGATGGCGGCGCCCTCCGGAAGATTCTGGATGCCGATGCCCAGCGCCAGCGCCGCAGCCCCAGCCATGCCCTCTCCCTCTGCCGCCAGTGCGAAGGCGAGGCCCACCGCCATGCCCTCCGGTACATTGTGGAGGGTAATGGCTGCCATCAGCAGCGTGCTTTGGCGGCGGGTCAAGTCCATGTCCTTTGCCCGCCGCAGATGGGGCAGAACGGCGTCCAGCGCGGAGAGAAAGCCCACGCCCAGCAGCAGCCCCGCCGCCGCGGGGAGCCAGCCGGGAACGCCGAAGTCCGCCGACTGCTCGATGGCGGGCAGCAGCAGGCTCCAGACGCTGGCCGCCGTCATCACCCCGGCGGCGAAGCCAAGCATGGTTCGCTGGAACTGGGGCCGGGGCTCCTCCACAAAGAAAAATACCACCGCAGCCCCTAAGGTGGTCATCAGAAAGGTAAAGCCGGTGCCCAAAGCGGCCCAGCTCAATGCTTGCAGCATACGAATCAACGCCTTTTCCTCGATTCAGGCGGAATTTTGCCTGTACGCCAGTATAGGCGACCCTCCCCGGATGTGTGCCGACGGTGGGGCTTGCCTTTTTCCCGGCACTGTGGTACAATCAAACTGTAAAAGGAAATATGGCTCATATAATTCCGCTGATGGGATCGTCTCAGGCGCGGAAGTTTCTATGAGATCGCCTAAGATCTTGCTATGAGCGTCCGCTTATGCGGGCGCTCTTTTGTTTTGAAAGGAGGACGCAATGACCACTATTCTGAAAGGAAATATCGTTTCCGCGCCGGCCTGCGGCCGGCTGGATGTGACGGAACACGGTTATCTTATCGCTGAAAACGGCGTCATTACCGGGGTGTATCCGGTGCTGCCGGAGCAATATGCCGGAGCGTCTGTGGAGGACTATGGAGACTGCCTGATCGTCCAGTCCTTTGCGGACCTGCACCTCCACGCTCCCCAGTATCCCATGCTGGGGATGGGTATGGATCTGCCCCTGCTGGACTGGCTGAATGCCTACGCCTTCCCCACGGAGGCCCGGTTTGCGGAGCCGGACTACGCCCGGACGGTGTACCGGCAGCTGGCGGGGGAATTGGCGTCCCACGGGACCACGCGGGTGTGTATGTTTTCCTCTCTCCACACCGACGCTACCCTGATCTTGATGGATGAGCTGGAAAAAGCGGGGATCACCGGCTATGTTGGCAAGGTGAATATGGACCGCAACGGCGCACCCGGCGTGTTGGAGGAGACCACGGAGGAATCCATGCGCGAAACGCTACGGTGGCTGGATGCCTGTCAGGATTTCCGGCACATCAAGCCAATTCTGACACCCCGGTTCACCCCCTCCTGCACGAATGAGCTGATGGCATTTTTGGGAAAGCTGGCGGCGGAGCGCGATCTGCCGGTGCAGTCCCACCTGTCGGAAAACGGCGCGGAGATGGACTGGGTACGCCAACTCCACCCGGATTGCAGGCAGTATTGGGAGACCTACAAGAAGTACGGCCTTTGGAATGACCGCACCGTGATGGCCCACTGCGTCTGGTCGGACGAGCGGGAGCGGCAGGCCATGAAGGACGCCGGGGTAACAGTGGTCCACTGCGCCGACTCCAATCAAAATCTCTGCTCCGGCGTGGCGCCGGTACGGAGGATGCTGGACGAGGGCGTGAAGGTGGCCCTTGGCAGCGACATCGCCGGAGGCGATCATCTGGATCTGTTTGACGTGACGGCGGCCGCTATCCGAGCTTCCAAGGCCCGGCGGATGATGGATGACTGGAGCACCCCCTTCCTCACTGTGGCGGAAGGGTGGTATCTGGCTACCTCTGCCGGGGAGGAATTCTTTGGAGAGCAGCCGGGCTTTGCCGCGGGAAATTCCCTTCACGCCATCGTACTGGCGGATGACACGCTGCCTCAGCCTCGCACCCTGACTCCGGCGGAGCGGCTGGAACGGGCGGTGTACCGCCGTCAGGAGGGGGCCGTACAGGCAGTCTGGTCCGCCGGAAGAAAAATCTACGCGAAGCCGTAAGAAAGTTGTCCGCAAGAGTTTGGAACATAAAAAACGCAGCCGTTTTCGGGAGATTATCCCGAAAACGGCTGCGTTGTTTTGCATTTCTTTGCGGTCGCGGCGTATTCCATTGGTTCTGTTGGAATTACTGCACGGTGACGGGCTTGGGATACACGCCCCGGAAGTCGAACCAGCCCCGGGGGTCCCGGATGGCACCCAGATAGGTGTCCCGCAGCTTCCAGGCCGTTCCAACCGTGTAGAGGGGGGATATGGCGCAGTCGATCTCCAGCAGCAGGTCCTCCGCGTCATGGAGACAGCCCATACGGGCCGAGCCGTCCTCTGCACCGGCGATGATGGACATCAGCGTATCGTAGGCGCTGTTTTCATAGTGGAGGAAGTTGTCTCGATTGCCGGTGGTCCAGTCCATCAGGAAACATTCCGCATCGCTGCACACGGCGCTGACGGACATACCGGCCAGCGTGTAATTCCCGCTGCGCATAGCGGAGGCCAGCTCCGCCGGCGTTACGGCTCTGGGCGTCACGTTCACGCCCAGATAGTAGCCCCACATACCGCACAGGGCCATGGCCACGGTCTTGTTGCTGCCCTGATCCACATAGAGATATTCCAGAGCACCCAGCTCCGCACTCAGGTCGCTGCCCCGGTCATATCCGGCATTCTGCATCAGGTCCACAGCGTCCTGGCAGCGGTCGGCGTAGCTTTCCGGATCGTTGTCCAGCAGGCTGCCGCCGCAGGCGCGGAAATCCAGATCTGCGTTGTCCTCCGGCACACCGGGGGGCACCAGTCCCTCGGCGGGCTGTGCCGTAATCCCCGCCATGGCGGTCAGCTGTTCCCGGTCGATCACCAGGCTCAGGGCCTTGCGGATGGATTCATCCTCCAGACGGCTGCAGTTGAACATGACGGAGTAAGTCTCCAGAACAGGCTCTGCCTGCCAGGTCTCATCTGCTTCCATCTGCTCTGCCATCTCCTCCTCCGTCAGAGGCCAGACAGCGTCTACCACGCCCTGATCATACAGGACCTCCGCCGTCTGCGTGTCTCCGAAGCGGAAGGTCAGATCCTCCGGACCGGTCAGCTTTTTGCCGTAGGCAGTATTTTCCGTCAGCGTCAGAGCGTTTTCGTCCTCTGCGGAGGCAGTATAGGGACCATTGGTCACCAGACGGGTGGGATCGGACCACCAGCGACGGGGCGTCTCATCCTCTTTCAGATTATCGTTGGCGGCATCCGCCTCCTGCTTGAGCCGCTGTACAACATCCTGCCGCAGAGGCATGGTGGCGATGGAGGTGCAGACCTCCCGCAGGAACCAGTCATAATGACCGGTCAGGGTCACCACAAGGGTGGTGCTGCTTTTTGCGCTCACCGCCAGCAGACTCATGTCGCCGGAGGCCTGAGCCTCCGCATAGCCGCTGACAATGGACAGCAGCGGGGCATACACGGAGCCGGTAGCGGGGTCCGCCAGACGCTGCCAGGCGTATACAAAGTCGCTGGCCGTGACCTCTACGCCATCGGACCACTTGCCGCCCCGGAGGCGGAAGGTGTAGGTGACGGTGCCATCGCTGTTCTCCTTCATGTCCACGCTTTTGGCGGCACCGGGGACTGCGATGGCCTGGCTGTTTTCGCCCGTTTCCAGCCGCATCAGATTTTCATAAAGGTGGTTCAGGATGGTCTGGTCCCCGATCCGCTGGGCGTAGATAGGATCATAGGTGGCGGGAGTCTCTCCCACGCAAACGGAGAGAGATGCCCGGCCGTCTGCCGATTCCTTCCGGCCGCAGGCGGTCAGGAGGGTAACGCACACCAGAACGCTGAGACACAGCGCTGTCAGGCGCTTCCATAATTTCATAGGGACTCCTTTTATGTTATGCCATGGTCAGGCTGCCGTTTTCATCGAATTTCACCGGCAGGATCTCATTGCGGGTATTCTTGGCAATATCGTCGATCCGGATCTTGGAGGGGAAGTCCGCCACAAAGCTGACGGCCACGCCCTGCCGCTTGGCCCGGCCGGTACGGCCGATCCGGTGGACATAGTCCTGATTTTCATCGGGAATGTCGCAGTTGAACACGATGTCCACATCATCCACGTCGATACCCCGGGCGGCCACATCAGTGGAGACAAAGACCCGAAGCTTGCCCTTGCGGAACAGATCCATTACCTGCTCCCGCTTCTTCTGGGGAATGTCCCCGTGGATGCACTGGGCGTCGATGCCCCGCATCTGCAGGAACTTGGTGATGCGCTCTGTGCTGCCCTTGGTGTTGCAGAACACCATGCAGCGGTCAAAGCCCGTCTCGTTCAGGATCTTGGCAATGGCCTCCGCCTTGCCGTCGAAGCTGACGTCCATGCGGAACTGCTTGATATCGGGCTTGTTCTGCTCGTCCTCCCGGACGGTGACCTCCTCCGCGTCCCGCTGATACACCCAAGCGATGTCCATGACCTCACGGGAGATGGTGGCGGAGAACAGTCCCAGATTTTTCCGCTTGTCCATGCGGTCCAGCAGCCGGGTCACGTCATGGATGAAGCCCATGTCCAGCATCCGGTCCGCCTCGTCCAGCACCACGGTTTTTGCCGTGTCCACCCGGACGGTGCGGCGCTTCATGTGGTCGGACAGCCGTCCCGGCGTAGCCACTACAATCTGAGGATGCTTTTTCAGCGCGTCGATCTGGCGGCCGATGGGGGCGCCGCCGTACAGGCACACTGCCCGGATGCCGGGTTTATAGGTGTAGAGGATCCGCAGCTCATCGGTGATCTGGATGGCAAGCTCCCGGGTGGGGGCCAGAATCACCGCCTGAACGCTCTCGTCCTCCGGGTCGATATGCTCCACAATGGGGATGCCGTAGGCAAAGGTCTTGCCTGTACCGGTGGGGGCCTTGGCGATCACGTCCCGCCATTCCAGCATGGGAGGGATGCAGCCTGCCTGCACCGGGGTGGATTGTACAATATTGCGCTCCATTAAAGCGCGCAGAATTTCCGGTGACAGCTCCAATGTGTCGAACCGGACGCCTTGAGTCAGTTCCATGATTAAATTCCTCGCATTTGCAGATATTTGCACATAATTAAAAATATTATACACACTTTCAGGCCATTTGTAAAGGGGACGTCCTGGACGGCTTTTTTAATTCCGATGCACGGTTTCGTGCAATTTTTTACCTTCGGCGGCATATACTGAGTAAGTTGTAAATGCAGATATCGCAAAGGAGGGAAGCGTATGGAGCCGAAAAAGCCTATGGGTGATGTGGATGATCTGATCTTTCAGGACGCCTGGGAGGTCAGTCAACGATAAAGGACTGCCGCTAAGCGGCAGTCCTTTTGCTGTGCGGGTTTGCCATGCAAAAGCATAGCGAAATAAGAAATGTGCCATTTCCTCGCTCCTGCGGGGCAACCGGAAATGATGCGCGAAACCTTCATGCACTGGCATTTGCGCATGTTCGCGGTGCGCTGCCATGCATGAAGTTCTATACAATGAAGCCGCCGTCGGCGGTGAGGACCTGACCGGTGATGAAGCCTGCCCGCTCCGAGGCGAAGAACGCCACGGCATAGGCGATATCCTCGGGTGTTCCCAAACGGCCCAGAGGCGTCTCGCGGATCAGCTCCTCCACGGTCTCCTGTCCCAGTACCTGCACCATGTCGGTGTTGATGACGCCGGGGGCCACGCAGTTTACCCGGATGCCGGAGGGGGCCAATTCCATAGCCAACGACCGGGTCAGGGCGATGATACCCGCCTTTGTGCAGGAGTAAGCCACCTCGCAGCTTGCCCCCCGCTGGCCCCAGATGGAGGAAATATTTACGATGCAGCCCCGTTTTTCCGAGATCATGTGAGGGAGGGCTGCCTTGACGGTGTTCCGGGCGCCGCTCAGATTTACCGCCAGATACCGGTCCCACATCTCGTCGGTGGTGTCCTGAAACAGCCCCTGACCCGACACACCGGCGTTGTTTACCACCAACTCTACCGGGCTGAAGGTCTCGCCCAGCTTCCGGACCATCTCGGCCACGGCGGCGCTGTCCGCGACATCGGCCTGGAACATGGCGGCATGACAGCCCGCTGCTGTCAGTTCCTCCACCAGCTCCCGGGCCTTGTCCGCCCGGTTCAGGTAGTTGATGCCCACAGCCCAGCCCTGATGAGCTAATTCCCGGGCCACGGCCCGACCAATTCCCCGGGACGCGCCGGTGATCAATGCGGTTTTCATAAGATACCCCCAAACAAAAACTTCCAGTGAAGCGTTAACGAAAAAGAAAAACCACTCCGATGGAGTGGTTTTTATGGTGGAGACGAAGAGGATCGAACTCTCGACCTTACGGATGCGAACCGTACGCTCTCCCAGCTGAGCTACGCCCCCATACAGCCCTGTTATTATAGCAACATTTCCTGAACTTGTAAAGGCCTTTTGCGGGAAAAATCAAAAAAAGATCGGCCTGCGCATACAGCGGCGGCCCGGAATGACTCCGGGCCGCCGCTGTCAGATTATATGTAGGAATGCTCCACCTGAATCACGGGGACATAGTGGCTGTCAAAGGTACGGATGAGGGCCCGGAGCTGCCGGGCTACCTCAGCGTCCTCCAGCCGGAAGCCGAAAGGCGTTACCACGTCAAAAATCAGGTTGGTGTGGGTGGGGCCGGGGACCATGCGGAAATCGTGGATACTGAGGGCCGGATCGATGCAATGGGCCAGCTCTGTGATCTTATTCCGGAGGACAACGGTCGTGCTGTCATCTGTGGCGATGGGGTCCATGTGGATCACCGCCTCGCAGCCCAGCTTCCGGTGCAGCTCCTGTTCGATGTTGTCGATGGCGTCATGGATCGTCATGACGCTGCCGGTGGCCGGGACCTCCGCGTGGAGGGAGATCATCACCCGGCCGGGGCCGTAGTCATGAACCACCAGATCGTGAATACCGGAGATCTCTTTGTGAGCCATCACCAGATCTTCAATTTCTTTAACAAATTCCGGCGTGGGGGGCTTTCCAAGCAGGGGATCGATGGTGTCCTTGGCGGCGTCTATGCCGCCCTTGAAAATGAACAGTGCCACCAGAATACCCACCCAGCCATCCACCGGGAGCTGGAAGTAATGGCCAATCAGAGTGGCGACCAGAACGGCAGAGGTGGACATGCAATCTCCCAGCGAATCCGCTGCTGCCGCCAGCAGCGCCGGTGCGGAGAGTTTTTTGCCGAGGGAGCGGTTATACATGGCCATATACAGCTTCACGCAGATAGAAACAGCCAGAATCCCGATCACCAGCCAGCTGAACTCCACCAGAGCGGGGTGCAGGATCTTATTCAGGGACTCCTTGGCCAGTTCCACGCCCATCAGCAAAATCAGCATGGATACCGCCAGACCGGAGAGGTACTCCGCCCGGCCGTGGCCGAAGGGATGGCCTGGGTCCGGCGCTTTGGCGGCAATGCGGAAGCCCAGCAGCGTGACCACAGAGGAACCGGCATCAGAGAGGTTGTTGAAGGCGTCCGCCGTGATGGCGACGGAGCCGGAGAGGGTCCCAGCAAAGAACTTGCCCAAAAACAGCAGCAGGTTCAGCCCGATCCCAACAGCGCCGCAGAGAATACCGTAGGCCGTCCGTAGCTGAGCGGGGCTTTTCCCGTCGCTTTTGCAGAAGAAACGGGCCAGAAGCGAGATCATACAGTTTTACACCTTTCTTTTTGAGAATAGAAGGAGACGGTCACTTCCCGCCGGGAATGACCAGCTTCATGTGGCAGCAGAGATCGTCCAGATCCCGGTCGGTGGCGGCGCTGAGCCGCAGGCGGGCGCCGCAGTCCCGGCATGTCAGCTCCACCGCGTCCCGGCGGATTTCCATGCTGTAATCGTGGCTGCCGCAGCCGCAGGTGATACCGTTGGGCCGGGCGGCGATGTCCTTGAGCTCCGAGAGGAATTCGTACATGATCACATTGTCGGTAAAGGCCTCCGCCTCGCCGCTGTTCTCCTGCGCCTTTTCCTTGGAGATGGCAATGCTGGCCTCCCGGAGGTGATGTTCCACTGTGCCCTCGTCGCCGATGAAGCAGCAGAACTGCTTGCTGTCCGGGCAGCTGAGGGCGGTGGCGGCGTGGAGCATCCGCTCTGGCGGACAGACAGCCTCGTGGGTCTGGCCGCAAACGCCGCAGGGCACCAGAATGTGATAGTTCTGGCCGTCATAGTTCGTCCGCAGGACACTGCCGCCGCAGGAACATTCGATCTCGGCGTCAGACGCTTCCAGCGCAAATACGGAGCGGGCACCCATTACCTGCGCACCGCATTTCGGGCAGATATAGCCCAGAGTTCTCATATCGTCAGCCATAGAGGGCCTCCTTGCATGATTGATCAGATTTGGATATCCTGCGCGTGGGGCAGGTGAGATTGTGTATAGAGGAGTACCTTGTCACCCGCCAGCAGCTTCAGGCCGCCGTTGGGGATCAGCGTTCGGTTCCGGCGGCGGACCATGATGATGACCGTCTGTCGGGAAATGTCCAGATCCCGGAGCGGGTGGCCCACCCAGGGATGATGTGTCTGAAGGACGATCTCCTTTAGCTGGATGCGGACGTCATCCTCATAGACGCCTGCCCCCAGCACAAGATTGTCACCGGGGAGGAGCACCACATCGCCCCGGGGAACAATGATGTCCCGTCCCCGCTGCACGGCGGCGATGATGACGCCCTCCGGCAGGCCCAGGTCCCGCAGCGGGGCATTGGCCCAGCGGTCCCGGGGGTCAGGTGGATGCGGATGAAGTGAATGTCCGCCTCCGTGCCGTATTCGCTGATCCGCTTGATGCGGGAATACTGGTCCACGAAGCCGGCAGAAATGATACCGGTGGGGATCGCCACCGTGCCCACGCCCAGGAAGGTGATCAAAATGCCAAAGATCTTGCCAAGGGTGGTGATGGGGTAAATATCTCCGTAGCCCACCGTCAACAAGGTGGATACCGCCCACCAGATGCCGGAAAAGGCGTTGGAGAACACCTGGGGCTGCGCGTCATGCTCCAGAGAGTACATACACAAACTGGAGGCGGTCATCAGCACCAGAATGATAAACACGGAGGAGAGAAGCTGCTGGGCCTTGCTGGTAAGGACTTGAGTAATGACGTTCAGGGAATCGTAATAGGCGTTGATCCGGAACAGGCGGAAGATCCGCACCACCCGGAACATCCGGAAGGCCACGGCCCCGGAGGGGAAGAAAAAGGGCATGTAGTAAGGCAGAAAGCTCAGCAGGTCCACAATGCCTGAGAAGGAAAAAATGTATCGGCAGACGGCCTTCCATTCCTTCAGATTGGGATGGTGGTACTTGGCAGTCCAGATCCGCAAAGCGCAGTCCACTGCGAAGAAGGCCACGGTGGCAGCTTCGATCCGCAGCAGCAGCGGACCGCAGGCGGCCTCTGCCTCGTCGAAGGTGTAGGCAATGGTGACCATCAGGTTTACCAGAATGACCAAGGTGTAGAAAATGTCATAGGCGCGGCTGATGAGGTCATCCGCCGTACCAATGTCAATAATAGTGCAGACCCGGCGGCGCAGGGACTCAAGAGACCTGAAATTCGGCATAACCGCCTCCTGATGTGTAGGTAGACGGTACGCTGCCTGACGTGTACCGTCGGGAAATATCCTTATATTATAGTAATATCCCTCCGGAATGTAAACAAATTTCTTCATTTTGCGGAAAAGAAACAGGAGTTCCGGAGCGTGTGAGGAAGCCCCACCCCGGCGCGGATGAAGGCACTTGACGCAGAGTTTACAAAAAAATCACAATTACTGCCTTGCAAACCTTCAAATGCAGACGTATAATCAGGATGAAAATTGAAAAAAGGAGGGATGTGCAATGACGATGAACAAGTTCATGGCAGATGTGGATGACCTGATTTTTGACGGTCAGGAGCAGAGCCACAGCGAACGGTAAAACCGGAAGGACCACGCCGAGAGGGCGTGGATTTTTTTATGCTTTTTGAGGGTGTCAAAAATTTCGACTACGCGTAATCGTTTTTCTGAAATTTTTCGTAAACGTTTGAGAAAAAATCGAAAAATTATTCACATTCTTATGCGTATTTAAAGAAAATACGGCTTAATATATATAAAAAAATTTGATAATTCGTATATTTTATGAATGTTAAATGAAAAATAAAGACGAAAATTTAAAAGCTTTCAAGGAAAAAATTGGGCAAAACGTAAAACTTATTTAAAGTAATTCACTCGTTAGGTAAATTTACTTGAAAAAAACGCGCGGTGTTGTTAGAATGATACAGCAAAGTTAGACACTCAATTTTATACAAAACGTTTAAGGAGTGGAAGGAATGGAAAACATCATTTGGGTAGTTTTGCTGTGCGCGGTTCTGGCTCTGCTGTTTGCCGCATGGAAGACCTCCGCGGTCTCCAAGGCTGACGCCGGTACGGAACGGATGAAGGAGATCGCGGGAAACATCAGTGATGGCGCCCGGGCATTTCTCTTCGCGGAGTACAAGATCCTGGTCATTTTCGTGGCGGTGCTGTTCGTGCTGATCGGCCTGTTCATCACCTGGCTCACCGCTGGTTGCTTCCTGATCGGCGCGGTCTTCTCTGTGTGCGCCGGTTATGTGGGTATGAACGTGGCTACCAAGGCCAATGTCCGTACCGCTGCCGCCGCTAAGTCCAGCGGCATGAACAAGGCCCTGGGCGTCGCCTTCTCCGGCGGTTCCGTCATGGGTATGTGCGTGGTTGGCCTGGGCCTGCTGGGCTGCGCCGCCATCTATGCCTTCACCGGCAACGTGGAGATTCTCACCGGCTTCTCTCTGGGTGCTTCCTCCATCGCGCTGTTTGCCCGTGTGGGCGGCGGTATCTACACCAAGGCTGCCGACGTGGGCGCTGACCTGGTGGGCAAGGTCGAGGCCGGCATCCCCGAAGATGACCCCCGGAACCCTGCCGTGATCGCTGATAACGTGGGCGACAACGTGGGCGACGTGGCCGGCATGGGCGCTGACCTGTTTGAGTCCTACGTGGGCGCTCTGGTGTCCGCGCTGACTCTGGGTGTGGCTGTGGTCGGCACCTTCAACGGCGCCGGCGCTCTGTTCCCCCTGATCCTGGCTGCCGCCGGTATCGTGGCTTCCATCATCGGCTGCTTCTTTGTCCGGGGCGATGAGAATTCCAATCCCCATAAGGCTCTGAAGATGGGCTCCTATGTTTCCTCCGCCATCGTGGTGGTCCTGTCTCTGGTTCTGAGCAATGTGTTCTTCGGCGGTATGGCCCAGGCCATCGCCATCATCGCGGGTCTGATCGTTGGCCTGATCATCGGTATCGTCACCGAGATCTACACCTCCGGCGATTATAACTCCGTGAAGAAGATCGCCCAGCAGTCCGAGACCGGCCCCGCTACCACCATCATCAGCGGCATCGCCGTGGGCATGATGTCCACCGCCGTGCCCATTCTGCTGATCTGCGTTGGTATTTTCGTTTCCTATCAGGTTGCCGGTCTGTACGGCATCGCTCTGGCCGCTGTCGGCATGCTGTCCACCACCGGTATCACCGTGGCTGTGGACGCTTACGGCCCTATCGCCGACAACGCCGGCGGTATCGCCGAGATGAGTGGCTTGGATCACAGCGTCCGTGAGATCACCGATAAGCTGGACGCCGTGGGCAACACCACCGCTGCTATGGGCAAGGGCTTCGCCATCGGCTCTGCCGCTCTGACTGCTCTGGCTCTGTTCGTCAGCTATGCGCAGGCTGTTGGCATTGGTGATGCCGGCATCAACATTCTGGATTCCCGCGTGACCATCGGTCTGCTGATCGGCGGTATGCTGCCCTTCGTGTTCTCCGCTCTGACCATGGACTCCGTGTCCAAGGCGGCTTACAGTATGATCGAGGAAGTGCGCCGTCAGTTCCGCACCATCCCCGGCATCATGGAAGGCACCGGCAAGCCTGACTACAAGTCCTGCGTGGCCATCTCCACCACCGCTGCTCTGAAGGAGATGCTGGTTCCCGGCGTCATGGCTGTTCTGGCTCCTCTGGCAGTTGGCCTCCTGCTGGGCACCGGCGCTCTGGGCGGCATGCTGGCCGGCGCTCTGGTCACCGGCGTCCTGATGGCCATCTTCATGTCCAACTCCGGCGGCGCTTGGGATAACGCCAAGAAGTATATCGAGGACGGCAACCACGGCGGCAAGGGCAGCGAAGCTCATAAGGCCGCTGTTGTGGGCGACACCGTGGGCGATCCCTTCAAGGATACCTCCGGCCCCTCCATCAACATCCTCATCAAGCTGATGACCGTTGTTTCTCTGGTGTTCGCATCCATCTTCTCTGCCAGCGGCCTGCTGTAAGAGAACTGTCAGAGCTCAACAAGCTTTTCAGACCGGGCTTCCGTTCATGCGGAGGCCCGGTTTTTATTGCCTGCCGGATCGCGGCGGAAGAGCATAAGCATTCCATATTCTTTTTTAAGGTATGGTGACGACCCTTGACAGAGTAATCGTTTGCCGATATAATATGAACGAAAAACCGTCAAAATGCCGGGCAAGCTCTGGAAAAACCGGCAAAATTCGGAACGAATAGAAAAGGAGAGCGGACAATGATCTATTCCAGCGAAGTACAGCGTATGTGCCCGGTGGCCAAGGGCGCGTATCACGGACCGGCCCCCATCCCTGAAGAAGGAAAGTGGGTTCAGGCCAAGGAAATCAAGGATATCAGCGGTCTGACCCACGGCATCGGCTGGTGTGCTCCTCAGCAGGGCGCCTGCAAACTGACCCTGAACGTGAAGGAGGGCGTCATCGAGGAGGCGCTGGTGGAGACCATCGGCTGCTCCGGTATGACCCACTCCGCCGCTATGGCATCTGAGATCCTCATCGGCAAGACCCTTCTGGAGGCACTGAACACCGATCTGGTGTGCGACGCCATCAACACCGCTATGCGGGAGCTGTTTCTGCAGATCGTCTACGGCCGCAGCCAGACGGCTTTCTCTGAGGGCGGCCTGCCTGTGGGCGCTTCTCTGGAGGATCTGGGCAAGGGCCTGCGCTCTCAGGTGGGCACCATGTTCGCCACCAAGGAGAAGGGCCCCCGCTATCTGGAAATGGCAGAGGGCTACTGCACCCGCGTGGCTCTGAACAAGGACAGCGAGATCATCGGCTATGAGTTTGTGAATCTGGGCAAGATGATGGAAGCCGTCAAGAAGGGCGTGGACGCCAACGAGGCACTGGAGAGCGCCAAGTCTCACTACGGTCAGTGGGACAGCGCCGCCAAGTACATCGATCCCCGTCAGGAATGAGATAAGAGGAGGAATTGGAAATGGCTCTGTTTGAAAGCTACGAGAGAAGAATCGAGAAAATCAATTCCGTCCTGTCTCAGTACGGAATCTCCAGCGTGGAGGAGTGCCGGGAGATCTGCAAGGCTGCCGGCTTTGATCCCTATGAGATCGTGAAGGGCATCCAGCCCATCTGCTTTGAAAACGCCTGCTGGGCCTACTGTGTCGGCGCGGCCATCGCGCTGAAGAAGAATGTCCAGACTGCCGCCGAGGCCGCCGAGGCCATCGGCATCGGCCTCCAGTCCTTCTGCATCCCCGGCTCCGTGGCCGAGGACCGGAAGGTAGGCCTGGGCCACGGCAACCTGGGCGCCATGCTGCTGCGGGATGAAACCAAGTGCTTCGCCTTCCTGGCGGGCCACGAGTCCTTCGCCGCCGCCGAGGGCGCCATCGGCATCGTCCGTAACGCCAACAAGGCCCGGAAGGAGCCCCTGCGGGTGATCCTGAACGGTCTGGGCAAGGACGCCGCCCAGATCATCAGCCGTATCAACGGCTTCACCTATGTCCAGACCCAGTTTGACTACTACACCGGCGAGCTGAAGACCGTCCGGGAGGTGGCCTATTCCGATGGTGAGCGGGCTGCTGTCCGCTGCTACGGCTGTGATGACGTTCGCGAGGGCGTGGCCGTCATGCACCACGAGGGCGTGGATGTGTCCATCACCGGCAACTCCACCAACCCCACCCGGTTCCAGCACCCCGTAGCCGGTACCTATAAGAAGGAGTGCATCGAGCAGGGCAAGAAGTACTTCTCCGTGGCCTCCGGCGGCGGCACCGGCCGTACTCTGCACCCCGACAACATGGCTGCTGGCCCCGCTTCCTACGGCATGACCGACACCATGGGCCGTATGCACTCCGACGCCCAGTTCGCCGGTTCCTCCTCCGTCCCTGCTCACGTGGAGATGATGGGCTTCCTGGGCATGGGCAACAACCCCATGGTCGGCGCCACTGTCGCTGTGGCCGTTGCTGTTGCTGAGAGCAAAAAGTGAACGAAAAGTCCTGAAATCATAAAAAGCAGGAACTTTTCCGGCAAAAAACACCCGTTTCTTTACGAAACGGGTGTTTTTCTATCATTAAGTTCAGGAGAGCAGCATCCGGTCATTGCTCAGGGTCTTGCCGGTACCGGCCTTGAACCGGTGGATCAGATCCTCTACGGTCATGCCCGCCCGGTCAGCGCCGGAAACGTCCAGCACGATCCGGCCGTCAGCCATCATCAATGTCCGGGTTCCCAGCTCCAAAGCCTGCTGCATGTTGTGCGTTACCATCAGACAGGTGATGTTCCCCTCCGCCACGATCCGCTTCGTCAGCTCCAGTACCTTTTCCGCTGTGCCGGGGTCCAGGGCGGCGGTATGCTCGTCCAGAAGCAGGAGCCAGGGGGGATTCATGGTCGCCATCAGCAGCGTCAGCGCCTGCCGCTGGCCGCCGGAGAGCAGCCCTACCGGCTGATTCAGCCGATCCTCAAGTCCCATGTCCAGAAGGGCCAGTCGGTCGCGGAAACGGGCCCGGTCCTTCTGGGTCAAGCGGGAAAACCAACCGCCGTTTCCCGCTGCCAGCGCCAGATTTTCCTCGATGGTCATATTGGGGGCAGTCCCCTTCAGAGGGTCCTGGAATAGGCGGCCGATCCGCTTCGCCCGTTTGTATTCAGGCAGAAAGGTCATATCGTGACCGCCTACGGTGATGGCGCCTGCATCCACGTAAAAGCTGCCGGCGATGGCGTTGAACAGGGTGGACTTGCCTGCGCCGTTGGAACCGATCACCGTGACAAATTCTCCCTTGTTCAAATGGAGAGACAGGTCCGTGATGGCCTTTTTCTCGTTGACAGTGCCGGGATTGAAGGTCTTGGAGATGCGTTGAATGTCCAGCATGTCAGTTCCCTCCCTTTCCAGCGGCCAGCTTCCGCTGCTGGAAGGCCGCCCACTTTCGGATGCTGGGAGCTGCAATGGCCAGAGCCACGATGACGGCCGTCAGCAGCTTCAGACACTCCACCGGTACAACCTTGGTGTAAAAGACAACGGCGTAGATAAACCGGTAGATCACGGAGCCTATCATCACCGCCAGCACGCCCTTGGTAACGGTCCGGCGGCCCAGAACCGTTTCACCGATGATGAGGCAGGCCAGGCCGATGACCACGATGCCGGTGCCGGAGTTGATGTCCACCGTCTTTTGATACTGGCCCACCATGGCCCCGGAAAGGGCTGTCAGAGCGTTGGATACGCACAGTCCTACCGTGACGGTGAATGCCGGGTTCAGGGACGAGGCCCGCACCATGTCGGGATTGTCACCTGTGGCCCGGATGGAAAGGCCCATGCGCGTTTTCAGAAATGCCAGCAGCAGTACGCCTGCCAGAATGGTGACGGAAGCCGCCAGCAGCAGCTCGTACCAATCGCTGCCGATGCCGCTGTCCCGCAGAAGGGTGAAGATCGTGCTGCCTCCCAGCAGGCTCTGGTTGGCCTTCCAGCCCATCGCCATCAGATTGACGGTGTACAGGCCCGTGTTGGTGACGATGCCCGCCAGAATGGAGGGAATCCCCAAGCGAGTCTGCAAAAAAGCGGTGACGAATCCGGCGCAGCTGCCCGCCAGCATGGCGGCAGGAATGGCCAGGATCGGGTGTCCCCCGGCGGCCAGCGTGACAGAGACCGCTGCCCCAAGGACAAAACAACCGTCGGTGGTCATATCGGCGATGTTCAAGATCCGGAAGCTCAGAAATAGGGCCATGGCCACCAAAGCGTATAAAAAGCCCAGTTCCAGAGCGGTTTGTGTGATCATCAGCAAGAGAATGCGCTCCTTTCATGCCGCTGCCCCCGGCAGCAGGCCGGGGGAGCGGGGCGGGGAATTTGACTGGATCAGTCCTTGGTGGTGGTGACCTCTACCACCTCGCCCATGCTGTTGAAGCAGGCGTAGTCGGCCTGCTTGCCGATGAGGGCACAGGTGTCTGTGTTGACGGTGATGATGCCGCCGTCCATCAGGTAGTAGTCCTCCATGCCATCCATACCCTCGGTGATGGCCTTGTAAGCCAGGTCGGCAGTCTGCGTACCGAGGTCGGTGTAGTTCACGCCGCAGGTGGCATAGGCGCCGTTGCGGACGAAGGAGTCAGCGCCGGTGTAGTGGGGGATGCCGTTTTTGGCAAGATCTTCATAGATAGCCAGCTCTGCGGCCATGATGACGTTATCGGTAGGAGTAAACACGGCGTCCACACCGGCAGCGATCAGGGCGGAGGCGGCAGCAACTACTTCATCGTTGGTATTGGCGGTCTGTTCAACGTACTCGATGCCCTTAGTATCCAGATAGGCCTTGGCGTCGGCAATGGGCTTGGCAGAGTTGGGTTCAGACAGGGAGTACAGCAGGCCCACCTTTGCGACAGAGGGATTCTGGGCGAACATCATATCCATGATGAAATCGGTATTCAGGGCGTCGCTGGTGCCGGTAACATAGTCGATCCCGGTCAGCTTGGCGGTCTCCGGGTCGGAGACGGCGGCGTAGACCACAGGGGTCTTGGTCTCCTCGGCGGAGAGGGCGGCGATCTGAGCGGCGGTGGTGGCAATGGGGATGATGGCATCCACGCCGTCGGCAATGGCCTGGTCGCTCAACTGCTTGAGAATGGTCTGGTCGCCCTGACCGGAGGTGACCTCGTATTCGATCTTCACATTCTTATCGGCGGAGATCTGATCCAGCTCCGCAGTGACGGCGTTGGCGATCTCGTCCAGAGAAGCGTGGTCCAGCTGCTTGATGATGGCCACCTTGTAGGCCTTGGTGTCGGTTTCGATGGGTGCAGCGGTGCTCTGGTCGGCAGAGGGTTCGGCCTTACTGCCGCAGGCGGCCAGAGACAGGGTCATGGCACAGGCAAGAGTCATGGTCAGGAACTTCTTCATCATGTTGTTTTTCATTTTGGTTTCCTCCAAAAATATAAAATGTTTGAGCGGCAGATGACCGTTTTGGCTGTGCCGGGGCCGAACGGAAATAAAAAAACAGCCTTCGCCCCACTCATGGGACAAAAGCTGATGCTTCTGCGATACCACCCAAATTGACGTTTACACGTCCGCTCGCTTACGCGTACCATCATACGCGCCCCGATGGATAACGGGTGGGATTCCCGTCGGCCGCTACTTGGTTTCCTGTTCGGACCGCCCTCCGAAGTCCATTCGCCAGCCGACTCCTGCTCCGATCTCACCGCCCGGAACTCTCTGAAAGGTCATCTTGACTGGGTACTGCTCTCCGTCATAGGTTTGCTGTGATTTCCTTGTTGTGCCGTATTATAGGCGCGGAGATTCGGAATGTCAATCCCTTTATCCAAATTTGATGAAGCTGCCAAGAAAGGGCGGATATTTGTCTGGATATCAGTCCGTTCTTACAAAAAATGGGACGAAAAGGTTTTGGTTTTCCACGGTAAGCCCATATAAAAAGCATCAGCCCCCGCTTGTTCCAACGACAAGCGGGGGCTACTTCTGCTGAATTTCTTTCAATACGGTTACCTCTACTTCCATCTATCTGCCGTTGAGAGCTGAAACACTGCCTGCCAATCCATGAAGCACCGTGCGTACAGAATTCATGTCTCACGCGATCCCATAAATGATGTACTTCGTATTTGACCTTCCGGTAACGCTCTCCGGCGAAGAAAGAGGGTTTCCCATCGAGGGCTTTCTCTCCCTCTTTGTGTCTATAATATATAATGATATTGGCGGCAAGTCAATAGCTTTTGTGCAATTTCAACGTTTTTTACAAAAAGATCTGCGGCGGGCAAGCAGGTCGCACAAAGGTGGACCTATCCGCCGAAGGCCGCCAGCAGAGCGGACAGGGAAAGGCCCTCCGTCTGCCAGAACTGTTCCAGCAGCGTACCCAGATTCTCCTCGTTATGCTCAATCTCACGGCTGAACAGCCGCAGGGCCTCCGGCAGTCCCACGAAGCGGGAGAGGCGGTCTGTCACCAGTACCCCCAGCGCGCAGAACTGCGCCCGGCCCAGCAGGTCTCCATCGTTGACGGCCTTCAGCAGATACCGGAAGGCGAAGTACACGGCGATGCGTTCCAGCTTTTCCGGGTCTTGGGGAGCGAAGCTAGGCAATTCCGGCGCTTGCTCCCATTGCTTCAACAGCGCAAGCCAGTCCGGTTCCAGAATTTCCAGATCCTGTAAGCACCGGCAGGCGGCAGCTTCCCAAGAGTCGGAACCGGCATCGGTTTCCGTAGAAATCGCCCAAGATTCCGTGCAGAAGGCGGCCAGTTCCGCCATGTTTTCACTGTCCAGTAATTGCTGGGCCTCTCCGGCGACGAGCAGAAAGTCCCGCAGACGGGCCTTTAAGGGACGGCTCCGGTCCCGCAGGAGATCCAGCAGGCGGTCCCGCAGAGGGACCAGCCAATCCAGCCATTCGTCCCCGTCCTCCGTGGGCTGGTTATCCTGACGCTCCGAGAAGGTCAGGGGGTCACGGCTGCCCAGCAGCAGTTCATTGGCCTTGGGACAGGCGGCAGACAGAGTGATCTCCTGAAAGGGTCCGTAGTCCTCGATAAAACGGGGATGCTCCCGGCAGGTGACGGAGGTGGCCTCCGGCCCCAAGGCGCAGTGGATGTCGCAGAGGTTTTCCTGATTCAGAAAGGGACAGCGGTGGCCGTCCAGCGGAAAGCAGACATCCTCCCCGTCCAGAGTCATCGCATCCCGGAGCCGCTCGCCCAAGGACCCCGGAAGCTGCTGATACCGCCGGACCGTGTCCTCGTCCAGGACCACCTCCCACCCAATGCAGCAGCTATGGGGACAGGCCCCCGCCAGACAGGAAAATCCGTCAAAATAATCCGGAACACGCACCCGCATGGAAATCCCTCCTGAAACTGACAGTTGTTTTACAGAAAAAGTTGCAAACGCAACAGATTTTATGAGCCTATTATACGATACTAAGAGCACAAAAACAAGCCTGCATAGCTGAGAAAAAAGGAGACACCCTATATGGTACGGAGAGTGATCGAGATCGACCGGGAAAAGTGCAACGGCTGCGGCGCCTGCGCCGATGCCTGTCAGGAGGGGGCCATCGGCATGGTGGACGGCAAGGCCGTGCTCCTGCGGGATGACTACTGCGACGGACTGGGCAACTGTCTGCCCCACTGTCCCGCCAATGCAATTACCTTTGTGGAGCGGGAGGCCGCCGCGTTTGATGAAAAGGCCGTTGCCGCCGCACAACTGATGAAAAAGGCGGCGTCCCTGAAGGGCAGCGCTCCCGTCACCCGTAGCGGCTGTTCCGGCAGCGCACCCTTACAGATGGGCTGCCCCGGCAGTCAGGCAGACACACTGCATCAGGGAACGGACACGGCTGCTCCCATGCGGTTTGCCCCGGCCTCCCGGCTCATGCAGTGGCCTGTTCAGATCAAGCTGCTGCCGGTACAGGCGCCGTTCTATCAGGGGGCCAGACTGCTGATCGCCGCGGACTGCACCGCCTTTTCCCGGGCAGACTTCCACGAGCGGTTTATGAAGGGGCGGATCACGCTGATCGGCTGTCCCAAGCTGGACGAGGGGGATTACGCGGAGAAGCTGACGGAGATCATCCGTTGTAATGACATCCGGGAGGTCACCATCGTCCGCATGGAGGTGCCCTGCTGCGGCGGTTTGCAGAGGGCGGCGGAAACGGCACTCCGGGAAAGCGGAAAGTTTTTGCCCTGGCAGGTGGTAACACTGGGCCGGGACGGAACCATTCAGGAATAATGGAGGTAAATCGTATGAAAGCAACAGTGAACGAAAACTGCATCGGCTGCGGCCTGTGCGCGGGAACCTGCCCGGTGGTGTTTACCATGGGGGATGATGGCTTGGCCCACGGTGGAGAGATCCCGGCCAACCAGCAGACCGAGGCAGAGACCGCCCGGGACGGCTGTCCTGTCAGCGCTATCAGCATTGAGGACTGACAGACGGAAAGACCTGTCAAACGTCTTTAGCAGTCTATTCTGAATCAGATCAACAACGCAGCCGTCTCCCGGAGAAATCCGGGAGGCGGCTGTAAAACGATATGGAGTTTTGAGATCGACAGAGAAGTTGCCGGGACAGCTCAGACCTTGCAGGTCCAGCCATGGGGATCGGGCTGCGTGCCCCACTGGATCCCGGTGAGGGTGTCATACAGCTTCTGTGCCAGAGGACCGGTTTGGAAGTTGTTGATGGTATATGCCTTGCCTTCGTAGGTCAGTTCACCGATGGGGCAGATGACGGCGGCGGTGCCGACGCACATGGCCTCCTCCAGCGTTCCATTGGCGGCGGCCTCAAACAGCTCGTCGACGGAGATGAGCCGTTCCTCTACGGGCATCCCCCAATCCTCAAACAATTGGAGGCAGGAGCGGCGGGTGACGCCGGGGAGGATGGACCCGGTCAGCATGGGGGTGATGATCCTGCCGTTGATCTTGAAGACCACGTTCATGCCGCCGCCTTCCTCCACATACTTGTGCTCCACGCCGTCCAGCCACAGTACTTGAGAATAGCCGTTGGCAAAGGCCCGTTCTCCGGCCCGGTTGGAAGCGCCGTAGTTGCCGCCGCACTTTGCTTCGCCGGTGCCGCCCCGGACGGCCCGGACGTCCTCGGTCTCCACGATGATCTTCACCGGCTCCATGCCGTTGTCAAAGTAGCTGCCTACCGGGGAGAGAATGATGATGAACTGGGCTGTGTGAACGCCGTGAAGCCCCAGCTTCGCATCGGTACCGTACAGGAAGGGACGGATGTACAGAGAGGTGCCGGGATCAGAGGGGACCCAGCGCTCGTCAACCTTCACCAGCGCCTTGACGGCTTCCAGTGCGTCCTCCGGGGGGACTACCGGCAGACCCAGGCGGATGGCGGAGTTCTTCATCCGCTCCATGTTGTCCCAGGGGCGGAACAGCTGCACCTCACCGTCAGGACGGCGGTAGGCCTTCAACCCTTCAAAGACCTCGGCACCGTAATGGAACACACAGGCGGCAGGGGACAGAGAGATGTTCTGGAAGGGGACGATGCGGGGATCGTACCAGCCTTTTTCATCGCTGTAATCCATGATGAACATGTGGTCGGTGTAGTGGATGCCGAAGCCCAGCTGATCCGAGGGGAGGAGTGTTCCGGGGTGTGTCGTTTTCGTGATGCTGATATACATGGATGATACCTCCTGAAAATAAGTTCGAGTGTGTTCAAATACTTTATGCTTTGGCAGCCGGATGGCTGGAGCAAAAGCAAACAGAAAAGCGGCCCCGTCGAATCGACGGAGCCGCTTGGCGTTTCAGGTCCGATCCTCAGAGGATCGAAAGGGAAACCGGGCGTTGTACCGGGATTCGACAAATGGGAAAATGATGTACCAGAATAATAATGGGTAAAATAATAATGGACGCCAGCAGCAGGCTGGCGTCCAGAATCATAGCGATATTGGAGTGGGAAGAAGCTTCAGAGCAGACGGAAACGGCGCAGTCAGCCTGTGCAAATGCGTATACAGAAGAGAAAACAGTCATAACGGTCATCGCTTGTCTCCGTCCTTTCATTTAAGTTGGCTGCAGTTTAGCACGGTGAAGGCGGTCCGTCAAGAGGAAATCATGCAAACGCCCAAGAGATCGGCGGTGTGACCAACAACCTCATGTTTCCAAGTAGGTGATTTTGTAGGAATTTGCGGAAACGGTTGCCGATAGGTCGGCCTTTCCAAATACGGAATCAGGAAAAGGACCGGCAGCGGGGGTTGAACCCCCGTTGGAAATCTGTCATAATAAGAAAAAACAGGCCGGGCAAGAGGCTCCGGCGGAAACGGATATTGCCCATGAAACAGATCTGTATCGGCATTCTGGCCCATGTGGACGCCGGAAAAACAACCTTATCAGAGGCCCTGCTGTACCGGGCCGGAGCCATCCGCCGTCTGGGGCGGGTGGACCATCAGGACGCCTTTCTGGACACCGACGCCATGGAGCGGCAGCGGGGCATTACCATCTTTTCCAAGCAGGCGGTGCTGGAACTGGGGGAGACCCGTGTGACGCTGCTGGACACCCCCGGCCATGTAGACTTTTCCGCCGAAATGGAGCGGACGCTGCAAGTGCTGGACTGCGCCGTGCTGGTGATCTCCGGTACTGACGGCGTACAGGGCCACACCCGGACACTGTGGGATCTGCTGGAACGGTATCAGATGCCTACATTCCTGTTTATCAACAAGATGGATCTGGCGGGCGCGGACCGGGCGGCGCTGTTGGCCCACTTAAAGAATAAACTCAGCGGCGGCTGCGTGGACTTCGGGGGCCCGGATACCCTGTGGGAGGAGGCCGCCGTCTGCGACGAGGCAGCTCTTGAGCAATATCTGGAAATGGGAGAACTTCCGGAGGACATGATCTCCCGTCTGATCGGGGAACGAAAGCTGTTTCCCTGCTACTTCGGCTCCGCACTGAAGGTGGAGGGCGTGGATGAGCTGCTTGCCGGCGTGGAGCGGTATGCCCCCCAGCTGGACTATCCGGCAGAATTCGGCGCCAAGGTGTTCAAGATCACGCGGGACGCGCAGGGCGCCCGGCTGACCCACATGAAGATCACCGGCGGCGCGCTGCGGACCAAGGAATTGCTCACTGGCCGGGAGGGGGACACGGTCTGGCAGGAAAAGGCGGATCAGCTCCGGCTCTACTCCGGGGCGAAATTCCGCCCCGTGGACACGGCGGAGGCCGGGGACGTAGTGGCGGTGACGGGCCTGAGTCACACCTTCCCCGGACAGGGGTTGGGGATCGAGCCGGACTGGTCCGGGGCGGTCTTGCAGCCGGTCCTGACCTACCGGGTGGAGCTGGCGGACGGCATGGACCCCCACACGGCGCTGCAAAAGCTGCGGCAATTAGAGGAGGAAGACCCCCAGCTTCACATTGCCTGGAACAACGGGGAGATCCACGCTCAGCTCATGGGCGAGGTGCAGATGGAGGTCCTGCAGCGGCTTGTCCGGGAGCGGATGGGCATGGAGATCAGCTTTGGCGCAGGGGCTGTCTGCTACCGGGAGACCATCGCCAACGCCGTGGAGGGCATCGGCCACTTTGAACCCTTGCGGCACTACGCCGAGGTGCATTTGCTGCTGGAACCCGGCGCGCCGGGCAGCGGCATTACCCTCGCCTCCGTGTGCCCCACGGACAAGTTGGATCTGAACTGGCAGCGGCTGATCTTTACACATCTGTTGGAAAAACCTCATTTGGGGGTACTGACCGGCTCACCCATCACCGATATCAAAATCACCTTGTTGGCGGGCCGCGCCTACGAAAAGCACACCGAGGGCGGCGATTTCCGACAGGCCACCTACCGGGCCGTGCGGCATGGGCTGATGCAGGCGGAAAGTGTGCTGCTGGAGCCGTGGTACCGGTTCCGGCTGGAAATCCCCGCCCAGCAGGTGGGCCGGGCCATGACGGACTTGCAGCAGATGGGCGGCAAGGTGGACCCGCCGGAGACCGTGGGAGAGGAAACGGCCCTCACCGGCACGGCCCCGGTGGCGGGCCTTCGGGATTATGCCCGGGAGGTGGCAGTCTACACCCGTGGACAGGGGCGGCTCAGCTGCGTCCCGGCGGGGTATTTCCCCTGCGCGGAGGCGGAAAAGGTTATTGAAGCCATCGGCTACGACCCGGAACGGGACGTGGAAAACACGGCGGATTCCGTGTTCTGCTCCCACGGGGCCGGTGTGGTGATCCCGTGGCGGGAGGTGGCCCAGCACGCCCAGGTGGACAGCGGCTGGCGCCCGCAGGGGACGGAGCCTGAACCGAAGGAAGCGGCCCCCCAGCGGCGGCCCGTCAGTACCTACGCAGGGACCGCAGCCCAGGATAAGGAATTGCAGGCCATCTTCGAGCGGACCTACGGTGCGGTGAAGCGGGAGAGTTTTCTTCCACCCAAGGCTCCTAAGCGGCCTGTGGCCGATCATTCGGAGGAAAAACGGCGAGAATTGAAACAGGCCTTCTCCGGCGAGGATTATCTGCTGGTAGACGGGTATAATATCATTTTCGCGTGGGACGAGCTGAAAAAGCTGGCGGCGGAACATCTGGACGCCGCCCGGAAAAAGCTGTGCGACCTCCTGTGCAACTATCAGGGCTACCGGAAATGCCGGGTCATCCTGGTGTTTGACGCCTACAAGGTGAAGGGCGGTCTGGGCAGCGTAGAAAAGTACCACAACATCACCATTGTCTATACCAAGGAGGCGGAGACGGCGGACGCCTATATCGAGCGGGCGACCTACGAGATCGGGCGGCAGCACCGGGTCCGGGTGGCCACCTCCGACGGGCCGGAGCAGATCATCATTCTGGGCCACGGGGCGCTGCGATTGTCGGCCTCCGCTTTCCACGAGGAGCTGATGGAGGTCCAGAAGCAGATCGGAGATACCGTGTGGCAGAATAACCGGAAGAATGCCAACAGCGGCGCGGTGCGGGCGGCGATGGAAAAGGCAAAGGAGGGCGGCGGATGCTGACACTGTTTACCGCGGCGGCGGTTTTGGCCGCCTGCGCCGGTCTGCGGTGGTTTTTGAACCGCCCGGAGCGGAAGGACGCATTTTTCTGGGGAGGACGCATCCGCTTGACGGCCCTGTGGAATGACGGCGCGGCCTTCAGCCTGCCTCTGAAACGGAAGCTGGTAACGGCGCTGTCCATTCTGATTTTGCCGCTGGTGTGGGTGTTCCGCCGCCGCAGTCCCATAGGAGCGGGACTGGCCTTGGGCGGTGGTCTCAGCAACCTGTGGGAGCGGCTGCGGCGCGGCGCGGTCTATGACTATGTGCAGTTTCCCAAGCTGCCGAAGATCGGCCGCTATGTATGGAATCTGGCGGATCTCGCTATTTTGATCGGCGGATTGCTGCTGGCCCTGCTGGAACGGAAAAAATGAGCAACGCTGCCCGGAGGATATTCCTCCGGGCAGCGTCAGCGTGTCGAAAAAGTCTTTTCGCCCCGCTGAGCAAGTTTTCAGAACTTTATAAAAGTTCTGAAAACTCAGGATTTCAATGGCGCAGGACACCCTTCTTGGGTTTCCCGCGCACACCCTTCCTTACCATCACTGAGAATTAACCACTTTATCGACAGTCTCCAGCGTTATTTTGGGCAGTGAAATTTTTTGGAAACGGCGGGGCGGCTGGTCAGGACTTGGCCGGGGCGGAAAGCTCCGTCAGGGGGGCGAAGCGGTAGCCCATGTCCTCCCATTTCGTCAGCAGATCGTCCAGAATGGCGGCGTTGGTGGAGGAGGTAGAGTGCAGCAGCACGATGGCTCCGTTGTGGATGCGGGGCAGCAGCTTGGCGAAGGCCTGCTCCGCTGTGGGCTGGTTGTCGGCATACCAATCCACGTAGGCAAGGCTCCAGAACACTGTCTGGTAGCCCAGTTCCTGAGCCAGTTTCAGGTTTTGCTCACTGTATTTCCCCTGCGGGGGCCGGTAGAAGTGGGACAATTCCTGCCCGGTGATCTCCTGATACAGCGCCGCCAGAGAATCCAGCTCCTTTTGGAAGCTGGCCTTGTCGGAAATGGCGGACATATCCGGGTGGTGGTAGGTGTGGTTGCCTACGATGTGTCCCTCCGCCGCCATCCGGCGGACGATGTCCGGGGCAGATTCGATCATGTGGCCAACCACGAAGAAAGCCGCCGGAGCGCTGTGCTTTTTCAGCGCATCCAAAATGGCCTCGGTGTTGCCGTTTTCGTAGCCGCAGTCAAAGGTGAGATAAATGACCTTTTGGCTGGTGTCTCCCACATACCAGGCGTCATACTGGGTGAGAAAGTCCGCTGTGGCATTGCCGATGGGTGTTTCGTGCTCCGCAGGGAAGGACAGTCCCCAGTTATCGGCGGAGGCGGGGATGGCGGCGTCGCTGGACGCGGACAGGGCGGCGGGGGAGCCGCGGCCAAGGATCCCCATCAGCGTCAGACAGGGCAGAAGCAGCAGACAGAAAATTTGCAGACGTTTGCGCATGGCGTTCCTCCTGAGAATGGATTTCCTTTAGTCTGCCCGGAGGGAAACCCCTTCATACCCGGTTGCGGAATCCGGCGAAAGCTGTTATGATGTGGCAGTGAAAATTTCGCGGGACCCAAAGGAGAAACAAAATGGCAAAGAAACGGCGTACAACTCGAAAACCCGGCCGGAAGGAGGCCTTGGCAGTCATCATCCTGACGATGCTCGTCGGTCTGGCCCGACAAATGCTGGCCCCCAGCTATGATCTATCGAATATCCCGGACTATGACGGCACCAGCGCTTACGCCGTCATCGACCGGAATCAGCCTTCCTTTACGGAGGAGGAATACACCACCGGTTCCTATGAGTATTACAGCGAGCTGGACAGTCTGGGCCGCTGCGGTGTCGCGGAGGCTTGCGTCGGCGTGGACCTGATGCCCACAGAGGAGCGGGAGAGCATCAGCAAGGTGAAGCCCACCGGCTGGGTGCAGAACCAATATGATTTTGTGGACGGCGGGAACCTCTATAACCGCTGTCACCTCATCGGCTTTCAGCTTACCGGTGAAAACGCCAACGAAAAAAATCTCATCACCGGCACCCGGTATATGAACGTGGAGGGGATGCTGCCCTTTGAAAATCAGGTGGCGGACTATGTGGCCTCCACCGGGAATCATGTGCTCTACCGGGTGACCCCCGCCTTTGTGGATACCGAATTGGTGGCCCGGGGCGTGGAGATGGAGGCATATTCCGTGGAAGATCAGGGCCGGGGCGTCTGCTTTCATGTCTACTGCTACAACGTGCAGCCCGGTGTGGAGATCGACTATGCCACCGGGGAGAATTGGGAGGCATAATGGAACTTTGGAAGAATTTTGACCGGCTGGTGGTATTCGACACGGAGACCACCGGCATTGAGTTCGGCCGGGACCGGATCATTGAGATCGGCGCTGTGGCCCTGGAAAACGGCGCGGAGCGGGGGAATTTCAATGCCCTTGTCCGCCTTCCGGCAGGACAGATGCTGCCGACCTTCATTACGGAGCTTACCGGCATTACGGACGAGCAGTTGGACCGGGAAGGCGTGGATGACCGTGCGGCGGCGGAGGGCTTCTGCCGTTTACTGGAGGGGGCCGAGCGGCCATTGCTGGTGGCCTATAACGCTCAGTTTGACCTGAATTTCCTCTACTATTTGCTGAAACCCTTGGGGTTGGTGTCCGTTTTGCGAAAGCCCCGATTTTTGGATGCTTTGACAGTGTACCGGGACCGGCGGGACTATCCCCACAAGCTGTGCAACGCCATCGAAGCCTACGGTCTGACGGAGGCGGAAAACAGCCACCGGGCAGTGGATGACGCCCGGGCCACTGTTCTGCTCTTGGAGGCCATGGCGGCGGAGAAGGATGACCTGATGCGGTACATCGATCTGTTCGGAACCCATCCCAAGTATGGCCTGAGCGGAAAGAAAATTTCCTCCGTGACCTACTGCCCCCAGCCCTACGACCGGCGGGTGCCGCTGTATGAGCTGACTCATACAATGTGAAAAGTTTGTGAACATTTGAAGGAAATACTTGCAATATGACAACCTGTCGGGTATCATACCCGACAGGTTGTCATATTAGGAAGGGTATCCGGTTCCGCACAGGCTTTCTCAACGGGAGGAAGGGGTGTGCGCGGGGAAAACAGGGAGGTTTCACTGCGCCATTGAAATCATAAGTTTTTTGGGTGGTAACCCGAAAAACTTCAGGCCGCATGGGAACCATGCGGAACCTGTCGGGTATCATACCCGACAGGTTGTCATATTAGGAAGAGTATCCGGTTCCGCACAGGCTTTCTCGATGGGAGGAAGGGGTGTGCGGGACCCTGTCCCAGATATTAGGGAGATCATTACGGATCGAAAGGAGGCTGGCGGCTTGCCCAGCAGTACATTTTTGAATCTGGCGCCGGAAAAGCAGGAAAAGCTGCTGTCAGCGGCAGTCCGGGAATTTACGGAGCGGCCCTATAACGAGGCGTCCATCAACCGGATCGTCCGGGAGGCGGGAATTCCCCGTGGCAGCTTTTACATGTATTTCCGGGATAAGGAGGATCTGTTCCACTATCTGATGGAGGAGAGCATCAACGAGATGCTTATGGTGTTTGAGGAGGTGCTTCGCAGTCAGGGTGGCGACATCTTCACAGCCCTGCCGGCCATGTACGATCATCTTCAGAGCCGCCGGTCAGCGGACCGCAGTCTGGGGGGCATGGGTATGATGTCCGCTATCGTCAACCGCAACGACGGCTTGCAGAAGGGCGGCCTGCTGGAGTTTCTGGACCCGGATCGCATTTTGAAGCGAATGGAGGGCTGCGTGAACCCAGATCTGCTGGACCTGCGGGAGCCGGAGGACCTGAACTGCATTCTGAGGATGCTTATTGTAATGATAGTCCCCATCATGTATAACGGCATTCGGCCTGAGACCGACCCGGAGGACCGGGAAAAGCTGCAGCACGCATTGGAGATCCTGCGGCGGGGCATGGGGGCAAAGACCCACCCCGCACAGCGTTCATAAAGGAGTTGTCTATATGGAAGAACTGATGAAGGAAACGAAGGCAGGGCAGACTGTGCCCACGTCTGAAACAGAGCCGAAAAAGAAATTCGGCCTGCCCAAGAGCAAGAAAGCAAAAAAATGGATGAAAATTGCCATTGCCGCGGTGGTGATCGCCGCTGTGGCGGCAGGCTGCATGGCCAGGGCATCCAAAAAGGCAAACGCCTATCTCGGCGGCAGCTATCTGGTGGCTCAGGCCACCCGGCAGGATCTGACGCTGTCCGTTACTGGAACGGCGACCCTGAAGCCCGCAGATTCTTATAACGTCACCACTCTGATCTCCGGCGAGATCGAAAACGCACCCTTTGAGCTGGGTGATCTGGTGGATAAGGGGGATCTGTTGTTTGCCCTGAACAGCAGCGACGCCCAGAACAATGTGGACCGGGCAGAGCTCTCTGTGGCGCAGGCTCAAATAGCCTATCAGCAGGCCAAGGAGGCTCTGAACCCCGTGGCTTCCATCAGCGGCACGATTCAGGAACTGTATGTCCATAACGGTGACAGCGTGAACGCAGGTGCTCAGATCGCCAAGATCACCTCCAGCATGGATCTGTCCATCGACTTCCTGTTCCCCTACGCCAGCCCCACGGACTTCTATGTGGGTCAGGCGGCCACGGTGTATATCGGCAATTATGACGCCCCGGTGAGCGGCACGGTGGATTCCGTGTCCAACTCCACCAGTATTACCAGCAACGGCCTGTCCGCCGTCAGCGTCCGGGTGAAGCTGGCGAATCCCGGCGCTGTCTCGGATTCCTTCACGGCCTCTGCCCGGATCGGCAATTACGCCAGCTACGGCCAGACGCCCATCAATCTGGGTGGAGCCACCATTGTCTACGCCGGTGCCGGCGGCACCATTCAGGGCTTGAATAAGCTGGCGGGCAGCACCGTCAAGCAGGGGGAGCCCCTGTGCACTGTGGAGTCCGCCGATGCCCGGAACCGGGTGGAGAACGCCCGGCTGAGTCTGCAGAATGCGGAACTGGCGGCTTCTATGGCAGCGGACAGTCTGGATGATTACAACATCACCTCTCAGATCACCGGCACCGTGATCGAAAAGAATTTCAAGGCCGGTGACAAAGTGGAGGGCATGAACTCCGGCTCTCTGGCAGTGGTTTATGACATGAGCTACTTGAAGCTGGAAATGGCCGTGGATGAGCTGGATATCAGCAAGGTGGAGGCGGGGCAGTCCGTCACCATCACTGCGGACGCGGTGGAAGGGCAGACCTTCACCGGTGTGGTGGACAACGTCAGCATCAACGGCACCACGGCGGGCGGCGCTACCAGCTATCCCGTGACCATCCTCATCAAGGATTACGGCGACCTCAAGCCGGGTATGAATGTCTCCGCAACCATCGAGGGCGACCGGGTCCCCAATGCCCTGTGCATCCCCGTGGACGCTGTGAACCGGGGCAACACCGTGACGGTCCCGGGCCCCGGCGCCATGAACGCGGACAATACCGCCGTGGCGGATGTCTCCAAGCTGGAAACACGGGAAGTGACGCTGGGCAAGAGCGACGGCGATTTTATCGAGGTCACCGGCGGTCTGGAAGAGGGGGACACTGTCCTGATCCCCAACCAAAGCTCTAACATGATGGCCGAAATGATGGGGATGTAAGCCATGGAGCATCTCATTGAATTAAAAGACGTCTACAAGATCTACCACATGGGCGACGAGGACGTTCACGCCCTGGACGGCGTGAGCCTTACCATTGACAAGGGGGAGTTTGTAGCCATTGTGGGCCAGTCCGGTTCCGGCAAATCCACCGCCATGAACATCATCGGCTGTCTGGATGTGCCCACCAGCGGCACCTACCATCTGGGGGGCGTGGACGTATCCACCATGGATGATGACCAGCAGGCGGAGATCCGGAACAAAATGCTGGGATTCATCTTCCAGCAGTATAACCTGATCCCCAAACTGACCGTGCTGGAAAACGTGGAACTGCCCCTGCTGTACGCCGGTGTGGGCGCGGAGGAGCGGAAGGAGCGGGCAGTGGCGGCCCTGGGCCGTGTGGGCTTGGCTGACAAGCAGAAAAATCTGCCCAGCCAGCTTTCCGGCGGTCAGCAGCAGCGGGTGTCCATCGCGAGAGCACTGGCGGGGAATCCCTCTGTCATTCTGGCGGATGAGCCCACCGGCGCGCTGGATTCCCGGACGGGCCGGGAGGTGCTGGGGTTCCTCCAGAAGCTGAATCAGGAGGGGGATACCGTGGTGCTCATCACCCACGATAACTCCATCGCCGTAAAAGCCAAGCGCATCGTCCGCCTTCAGGACGGCCGCATCATCTATGACGGTGACGCCTCCGATCCCGCCGCCGTGGTGCAGCCGGAGGAGACCGGCGCAGACGGGGAGGTGGGCGTATGAACTTTACCCAATCCTTCAAGCTGGCGCTGAAATCTCTGAAAACCAGCAAGATGCGGGCGTTTCTCACCATGCTGGGTATCATCATCGGCGTCGGCGCCGTGATCGTGATTCTGTCTCTCGGCAACGGCATGACCAATATGATGAACAGCCAGTTTGAAAAAATGGGCTCCAATCTGATCCAGGTCATGACCTATGGCCGGGGGACCGGCGGCACCCGTGACGTGGATGTGGAGGATCTCTATGAACTGGTGGACAAATATCCCCAGTACCTCACCGGCGTGACCCCCTATGTCTCCGCTTCTGCCAAGGTGCGCTACCAGACGGATGACTATGCCCGCACCTCGGTCTACGGCGTCAGCGAGGCGTTTTTCAAGGAGGACACCAAGGGCACCATGCAGGGGGAGACTCTTGCGGAGGGGCGCTTCCTCAGCTACATCGACGTGGATCGGCATCAGAATGTCTGCGTCATCGGCGATTATTTGGCGCAGACCGCCTTCCGGGGCGACGCACTGGGTAAGACCATCTCTCTGAGCGGTGTGCCTTACACCGTCATCGGCGTGTTGAGTAAAAGCGGCGACAGCAGCGAGGGCAGCGCCGACGATGTGATCTACATCCCCTATGAAAACGCCCAGCGGATGGGCACCGGCACCATGATGATGGGCACCGATGAAATGTTCCTGCTGACGGCCACCAGCCGGGATACGGCGTCCGCTGCCAAGGGCATTGTGGAAAAGCGACTGTATAAAACCTATCAGTCCTCGGACTACTACATGGTCATGACCTCCGCAGAGATGATGGATGCCATGAACACCATGATGAATACCATGATGATCGTACTGGTGGCCATCGCCGCCATTTCCCTGCTGGTGGGCGGTATCGGCATTATGAACATCATGCTGGTGTCCGTCACGGAACGGACAAGGGAGATCGGCATCCGAAAATCTCTGGGCGCCAAGCAGAAGGACATCCGGGGCCAGTTCGTCATTGAAGCGGGCACCACCTCCGCCGTGGGCGGGGTGCTGGGTATCGTATTCGGTTTGCTGCTGGCCAGAGCCGCCACCATTGCGGTGGGGGCCATCATGTCCAGTTCCATGAACGGCATCACCTTCAGCGCGGTGCCGACTCTTTCCGACATTGCTGTCAGCTTCGGCGTCAGCGTAGGCATCGGCGTTCTGTTCGGCTACCTGCCCGCCAACAAGGCGGCCAAGCTGAACCCCATCGACGCCCTGCGGTACGATTAAATCTGTGCCATAAGTGAAAAGACCACCGGAGAGGTTCTGCAACCTGCTCCGGTGGCCTTTTATTAAAATGCGTTTCCACAATCGACGTTACCCTAAATCCCGGTGATCCAGCGCCGCCAGTCCGAACCGGGCGGCCATGGTGACGCGCTGGCGGTCCTCTTCCGTCTGAGCCTGCGCCAGCTGCTGCTTTAAATCTCTCAGAAACAGGCCCCGGAGGGAGTCCTCCTCCGCTTTGGCCCACAGGTCCTCCGCCAGCCGGGTCCGGTCCCGCAGTTCCAATGCGTAGAACCGGTCCGCCAACGCCGCTTTCAGCGCGTCCGTATGGACGCCGCCCTCGCCGGTCTCTCCGGTGAGCAGAATACGGTACAGGTCCTGTGCCGTGTCGGCGGGCAGAGCCGCCTCGATGGCGGCGCGGGGGTCCTGATCGGTGACGTCCACCGTCAAAATTTCATACCGCCGCCGGGCGAAGGGGACGAAGGTAAGGCTGACCTTGCCGGAATCGTCTATCGTGCCGGAATAAAAGCCTTTTTCCCCCAATTCGTCGAACCCCCGTCCCTCCGGGCAGCCCGGCCACGCGCAGACGGTGCCGCCAAAGGTCAAAGGCTCCGCCCGCTTGTGGATGTGTCCCAGCGCCAGATAGGCAAGGCCGCTGGCGGCGATCTCCTCCTTGCGGATGGGATCGTACCGGGCCTCCGAGGGGTCGATCTCCCCGTGGAGCAGGCCGATATGGAGCTTCCCGTCGGCGGGGGCGGTGAAGCCAGTGAGGAAGCCGTCGGCTTGCTCACCGTGGGTAAAGGCCGCACCGTGGAGCACCAGATTTTTTTCCGGCCATTCCATCGTTTCCAACCGGGGCTGAGTGAAAATATGCACATTTTCCGGCCACTTCACCGTCAGGTAGGGGCTGCCGGGGCCGTACCAGTCATGGTTGCCGGGGGCGATGTAGACCTGTGCCTCCATCTGCCCCAGAGCGGCGGAGAGTTCCTCTGCCGTGTCCCGGTAGGAGGCGGCGCTGTCAAAGAGGTCCCCCGCCAGCAGCACCAGATCAATGTTATTCTGGTTGACGTAATTAGCCAGCCGCACCGGCAGCTCCCGGCTCTCCCGGCGGCGGGCGGCGGCCTGCCGGGGCGTCAGGGCGGCGAAGGCACTGTCCAGATGGAAGTCCGCCGCGTGAATAAATCTCAGCATAAGCCCCTCAAGCTTCCTTTTCTTCCGGACGCCAGCCCTTTGCCACATCCACCCAGGAGACGAAGTTGGAGGAATACTTCTCCAATTCCTCGCAGGTCAGTTCAATGGCGCTGTTGCTGCTGCCGGCGGCGGGGAATACGGTCTCGAACCGCTTCAGGGAGATGTCCAGATAGGTTTTTACATTATCCGGCAGAGCAAAGGAGCACACGCCGCCGGGGTCATGGCCGATCATGGTATGGGCTTCCTCAAAGGTCAGCATTTTGGCCTTGGTGTGGAACTGGGCCTTGTAGCGGCTGTTGTCCACCTTGGCATCTCCCGCCACCACAATGATGATGGGTTCCTCTCCTACCTTGAAGCTCATAGACTTGGCAATCCGGGCGCCCTCCACGCCTACGGCCACCGCCGCCAGCTCCACCGTGGCGGAGGAAACGTCGAATTCCCGGATGCGGTCCTCAATGCCGAAGGGCTTGAAATACTCTCTTACCTTTTGAATAGACATAGTGATTTCCTCTTTTTAGATTGATGTGACCGGAAGGTCATGAATGACCTCACTGTAAGGCTGGCCCCGCAGACAGGGGCGCAGCATGACCTCCACGGCAGTACTGGTATTTTCCGGAAGGGCCTCCGTGGGGAACCAGCGAAGTCCGGCGTTTTTGTCCGGCTCCATGACGGCGGGCGTGCCGTCGTATTTCCGAATGACGAAACAGAGATCGTAATAGGTGCGTCCGTCGCCTCCGGCGACCCGGTGGCACAGGTGGACAAATTCCATGTCGGCGGGGTTCACTGTAATGCCCAGTTCCTCCAAACACTCCCGGGCCACAGCCTGACGGGCGGTTTCGTTTTCATCCACATGGCCGCTGCCGGCAAAGTCCCAGCAACCGTCCATATAGCCGGTGTTCTGCCGCAGGTGCAGCAGCACCTCGCGGCCATTGGCCCCCTCCCGCAGCAAAATGGGAAATACAGCGGAATAGGAACGGTAATGCTCAGGTCTTGTCATACAACGGCCTCCTTATCGAATGTCCACCCGCTCCACGGCGGTGCAGAGGCCGGTGGCGCTGTCCAGTGTGAAAATAGCCCCCTGCAGCTTACAGGGACCCTCCGGGTTGCGGTAGCGTCCCGGCAGACCACCCAAAAACGATTCCACCGACTGCGCAGGCTCTACGCCCAGAACGGATTCGATGGGGCCGGTCATTCCCAGATCCGTGATATAGCCGGTGCCCTTGGGATAGACCCGCTCATCGGCAGTGGGGACATGGGTGTGGGTGCCCCACAGGGCGCTGACCCGGCCGTCCAGATAGTAGCCAAGCGCCAGCTTTTCACTGGTGGCCTCCGCATGGAAATCCACCAGGGTAAAATCCGCAGTGCCCTGCTTCAGCAGCTGGTCTGCCAGAGTAAAGGGATTTTCAGCGTTCCACTGGAGTGTGCAGCGGCCGATGAGGTTCACCACGCGGAACCGCAGGCCATTGAGATCGAAAATCTCGCAGCCATGGCCCGGCATTCTGCCGGACAGGTTGGCGGGGCGCAGGAGCCACGGGGTCTCATCCAGCATACGGCCGATCTCCATTTTGCCGAAGGTGTGGTTGCCAAGGGTCACGGCGTCGGCTCCGGCGTCGTAGACCCGCCACGCCTGCTTGCAGGTCAGACCCACGCCGGAGATGTTTTCCCCGTTGACCACGGTGAACGAAATGTTTTTCAGCTTTTGCAGGGGCCGCAGATGGCGTTCCAAATGGGCGAGACCTGCCTCGCCTACCACATCGCCCACAGCCAGAACGGAATAGAGCATGGAGTACCTCCGAATATATAGGATGAGGGATCAAATCAAAAATCACTTTATTTTATCGTATTCTCCGGCTGTTTGCAACCCACCGCCTATGGAAAGCCGCCGAAAGCGGGGGGCTTCGGACATCAAAAATTTTCAGCGTGTCGAAAAAGCCTTTTCTCCCCGCTGAACTGGTTTTCAGAACTTTTATAAAAGTTCTGAAAACTTAGGATTCCAATGGCGCAGGACACCCTTCTTGGGTTTCCCGCGCACACCCTTCCTTACCGTCGCGGAGAATTTACCACTTTATTGACAGTCTAAATTTTACAGAAGAGACGATCAGTTTACGGTTGCAATTCCAACGGCGGTTGCTTATAATGCTGATTGTAGCAATAAGACCCGCTGATTATGGAGGAAGCGCGTATGGCAGTAAAACTGGAATTGTACCGGGTGTTCAAGGAGGTCGCGGAGACCGGCAACATCTCGGCAGCGGCAAAGAATTTGTATATTTCCCAATCGGCGGTGAGCCAATCTATTAAACAGCTGGAAACAGCCCTGCAGGCCCGGCTGTTTGCCCGCTCCCCCCGGGGCGTGACGCTGACGGGAGAGGGCCAGATGCTCTATCAGTATGTCCGCAACGCCTTGGGCCTGCTGGCCACCGGTGAGGACAAGCTCTCTCAGGCCCAGCAGCTGCTGTTGGGTACCCTGACCATCGGCGCCAGTGACACGGTGACGGGGCAGTTCCTGACGCCGTATCTGGACGAATTTCACCACCAGCACCCCGGCATCCGGCTGAAGATCGTCTCCGGCCGCAGCGCCAAGGTGGTGAGCATGCTTCGCTCCGGGGCGGTGGACATCGCCTTTGCCTCCTCTCCCAAGGACAGCACGCTGGAGACCTGGTCCTGCTTTACCACCCATTCCGTGTTCGTGGCGGGGAAGAATTACCACTGCGATTTTGACAAGATCTACACCCGGCAGGAGATGGCGGAATTTCCCCTGATCCTGCTGGAACGGAAGGCCAGCTCCCGTGTTTTTCTGGAACAGGAGTTTTTGAAGGCCGGCGTTACCCTGACCCCGGAGATCGAGCTGTCCTCCCGGCAGCTTTTGGTGACGCTGGCGGGGATCGGTCTGGGCGTGGCTGGTGTGACGCTGGAATTCGTCCGGAAGGACCTGGAAAGCGGCGACATCCGTCTGCTGAAAACGGACTTCACGATCCCGGAGCGCAGCGTGGATATGTGTACCTTGAAGGAAGTGCCCCCCACGGCCGCGGCTACCGCATTTATGGAAATGGTGCGGAGGGGCATGTGAGACATGGAGACCTTTCTCTTTCTGTTTGAAATGCTGGGCACCATCGCCTTCGCCGCCTCCGGCGCGGTGCTGGGGGTCCGGAAGGGACTGGATGTGTTCGGCGTCTGTTTCCTTGGCCTGACCACCGCCTGCGGCGGCGGTATGGTGCGGGATGTGCTGCTGGGCAACACGCCCCCGGCGGCGTTTCAGAATCCGACGGCCTCTGCGGTGGCGGTGGTCACCTCGCTGATCATGTTCCTCTCCGGCGTGCGGCACCTGCTGATGGGCAACCAGCGGCGGTATGATCTATTTATGCTGCTAATGGACAGCGCGGGCCTGGGCATCTTCACGGTCATGGGCGTCCGCGTGGTATGGAACTGCGTGGAAGCGCCGTCCCTGTACCTGCTGGTGTTCGTCGGCGTACTCACCGGCGTGGGCGGCGGGCTGCTGCGGGATGTGATGGCCGGAGATATGCCCTATATTTTCGTGAAGCATATTTACGCCTGCGCCTCTCTCGTCGGCGCGGTGATCTGCGGGGTGCTGCGGCAGCCGGCAGGGGAGATGACGGCCATGCTGGTCGGTGCGGCGGCGGTGTTTGCCATCCGGTGCCTGTCGGCCCACTACCGGTGGAATCTGCCCCATCCCAACGTCTGAAAAAACGGCGAAACTTCCCGGATATGGCGCGAATTTCCTGTGAAAATCGACAGGATGCGCCCCTTGACAATCCAAAAGAGCCGTGCTATCATAATTCCATTCTGAAAAAAGGCTTGGAAAAGGACGCTGTCCGGGAAGAACTTCAGAGAGACGCTGTCATGGGCTGAAAGCAGCGTCAGTCAGAACCGGAATAGTCACCGCCTTGGAGCTGCCCGCCGATATGTAGGCCGGGACGGGACCTCCCGTTACAGAGGACACGAGCGGCACAATGCGCAAAAGGACTTTCGCTGGCGGGAAGGAAGAATGTGTGCAAGAAACCTAGGAAAGGTGTCTTGCATGATTTCAATTAGAAGACTCCGAAGGAGTTTTTTACCCTGCTTGCACAGCGAAACAAATTTTGTTTTACTGTGCAAGCAGGGTGGAACCGTGGAGCTTTACGCCTCACCCCTGACCAAAACAGGGGTGAGGCGTTTTTGCTTTGCCCCAAGGGCGGGAAGACCGCCGCAGGAAAGGAGACATTACTATGTCTGAGGAAATCAAGGAATTCAGCTTTGAAAATGAGGAATACCGCCAGACTTACTGGCACACCTGCTCTCACATCATGGCGCAGGCCGTCAAGCGCCTGTGGCCCGAGGTGAAGCTGGCCATCGGCCCCTCCATCAAGGAGGGCTGGTACTACGATATGGACGCACCCTTTGCCTTTACCCCGGAGCACATGACCGAGATCGAGGCCGAGATGCGGAAGATCTGCAAGGAGAAGCTGAAGCTGGAGCGCTTCGAGCTGCCCCGCGAGGAAGCCATTAAGTTCATGGAGGAGAAGGGCGAGCCTTATAAGGTGGAACTGATCCAGGATCTGCCGGAGGATGCTCCCATCTCCTTCTACAAGCAGGGCGAGTTCACCGACCTGTGCGCCGGTCCCCATCTGGACTCCACCGGCCGGGTGAAGGGCAACGCCATCAAGCTGCTGGCCTGCAACGCCGCCTACTGGCGGGGTGACTCCAACCGGGAGACCCTGCAGCGGATCTACGGCATCGCCTTCCCCAAGAAGGAGGAGCTGGACGCTTATCTGGAGCGCATCGAGGAGGCCAAGCGCCGGGATCACCGGAAGCTGGGCAAGGAACTGGGCCTGTTTGCTTTCCGGGATGAGGCCCCCGGCTTCCCCTTCTACCTGCCTAAGGGCATGGTGCTGAAGAACACCCTGATCGACTACTGGCGTCAGGTCCACAAGAAGTGGAACTATGTGGAGATCTCCACTCCTCAGATCATGAAGCGGACTCTGTGGGAGACCTCCGGCCACTGGGATCACTACAAGGATAATATGTATACCACCGTCATTGACGGCGAGGACTTTGCCATCAAGCCCATGAACTGCCCCGGCAGTATTCTGGTCTATGAGCTGGAACCCCATTCCTACCGAGACCTGCCCCTGCGGTACGGTGAGCTGGGCCTAGTCCACCGTCATGAGCTCTCCGGCGCGCTCCACGGCATGTTCCGTGTCCGCTGCTTCACTCAGGACGACGCCCACATCCTGCTGGCCAAGGACCAGATCAAGGATGAGGTCATCCGCATCGCCCGCCTGTTCGACGAGGTCTACTCTCTGTTTGGCCTGCCCTACAAGATCGAATTGTCCACCATGCCCGAGGACCACATCGGCACCCGGGAGGACTGGGAGAAGGCAGAGAGCGCTCTGGCCGACGCCATTACCTCCATCGGCAAGGAGTATGTGGTGAACCCCGGCGACGGTGCGTTCTACGGCCCCAAGCTGGACTTCCACATTCAGGACTCTCTGGGCCGTACCTGGCAGTGCGGCACCATTCAGCTGGACTATCAGCTGCCCGGCCGCTTTGATCTGGAGTATACCACCAGCGACGGCGGCAAGGACGTGCCCGTGATGATCCACCGTGTTGTGTTCGGCTCCATCGAGCGGTTCATCGGCATCATCACCGAGCATTTCGCCGGCGCCTTCCCCGCATGGCTGGCTCCTGTTCAGGTGAAGATCCTGCCTGTCACCGACCGTGCGCTGGATTATGCCAAGGATCTGTCTGACGCATTGGACGGCCAGGGCTTCCGCGTGGAGGTGGATGACCGCAACGAGAAGATCGGCAAGAAGATCCGTGAGGCCACTCTGGAGAAGGTGCCCTATATGATCGTTGTGGGTGACCGGGATATGGAAAACAAGACGGTCTCCGTCCGTACCCGCGCCGGCGAGGATCTGGGCGCTATGAGTCTGGAGGACTTCACCGCCAAGCTGAAGGAAGTTGTAGACTCCAAGGTGATTCAGTAAGTTGCTCTTAGTTAAACTGCACAAAACACGCCCCGCTGGTTTTCCTGGCGGGGCGTGTTTTTGCAAGACGGACATTTGTTTTGCAAGACATTTGTGGGAAAACGCAGAGAATAGCGTGAAAATGCAAGATGAATACTTGAACATTGCAAAAAATCACCAAAAAGAGAAAATGACCCTTGCAAAATGAATGATATACATGTATACTATGCACATGCTTACGGAAACACCCTTGAAAAAAGCACCGGGCGTTTCCACCTAATTCAACTGTGAAAGAGGGATTTGGAATGAAAAAAGTGTTTTCTCTGATTCTGGCTCTGGGCCTCATCGCTTCTCTGACTGCCTGCGGCGGCGGTAACGCCTCCGGCAATGAGACTGGCGACAGCGCTCCCGCTGCTTCTACCGCGAAGCTGCGCTTCGTCACCGGCGGCGAGTCCGGCACCTACTATGCCTTCGGCTCCGTTATCGCCCAGCACGCCACCAACAATACCGATGTGTCTGTCACCGGTCTGGTTGGCAACGGCTCCAAGTCTAACGTGGAAGAGCTGGCCGACGGCAACGCGGAGCTGGCCTTCTGCCAGTCCGACGTAATGGCCTATGCCTACAACGGCACCAACCTCTTTGAGAGCCCCATCGACTGCTTCTCCACCGTGGCCGCCCTGTACATGGAAGATGTGCAGATCGTCACCACCGATCCCAGCATCAAGACCGTGGCTGATCTGGCCGGTAAGAACGTGTCTGTCGGCGCTGCCGGTTCCGGTGTGTACTTCAACGCTGTGGACATCCTGAGCGCTTATGGTCTGGGCGATCTGGACGCTGACGGCAAGTTCACCAAGATCAACGCTACCTATCAGAGCTTTGGCGACAGCGCTGACTCCCTGAAGGACGGCAAGATCGACGCCGCCTTCATCGTGGCCGGCGCCCCCACCACTGCCATCATGGATCTGTCCACCACCAAGGCTGCTTATCTGGTGTCTCTGGATGACGCCCATATCGACGAGTTGCTGGCCGCCTCTCCTTACTACACCAAGCACGTCATCCCCGCCGGTACCTACAACGGTCAGGACGAGGATGTGACCACCGTGGCTGTGGGCGCTGTGATCCTGGCCCGTGACGATGTATCTGAGGATGCTATCTATGCTCTGACGGCTGACATCTTCGACAACGCCCCCGATCTGATCAGCAGCCACGCCAAGTACGGCGAGCTGTCCACCGAGTTCGGCGCTTCCATCACCTCTGTGCCTTATCATCCCGGCGCTGCCAAGTACTTCGCCGAGAAGGGCTTCGATGTGGCAACCAAGTAAAGATCTGAACGGGATCTTTACAGCATCACCGCCATTTCCATACCTATAAGTATGTCATTCAGGCTGCGGCGGAGAAATCCGCCGCAGCCGTGAGTGGTTCTAAAGCGAAGCACAGCTCTCCGGAACGGAAGGGAAGGGTGTGTGCGGGAAACCCATCAGGGGATTCCTGCACCATTAAAATCAGCCTTTCCGGCGCGATGCGCCGGAAAGCTGCGGCGGAGAAATCCGCCGCAGCCGTGAGTGGTTCTAAAGCGAAGCACAGCTCTCCGGAACGGAAGAACAGAGCGCTTGCTGCGGACCAATTTACAAGAATTTACCCCGATCCCCGGTTGAGAAGGACAGAGATCCGCTGCCCCTGTCAACTGCGGATGTGAGAAAACGATCAAGGAGGAGACCATATGGGCCTGTTCAAGAAAAAAGACCCCATTGTTGAAGTGGAAAAGGCACTCGACCACGAGGTGCACGAGATGGAGCATGATATCCAGGCGGACGTGGATGCGGTCATGAAAAAGTATGACCGGGAATCCAACACCCGTATCTGGGAGGGGGCTCCGAAAATCGCCCTGCGGGTGCTGATGTCGGCCTTCTCAATCTATTGTATCCTGATGACCCTGTTCAGCAAGGCACTTCCGGAGCGACGGCTGTCCCTGTTTCTGGGCTTTATCATCATTATCGGCTATCTGGTGTATCCCGCCAGAAAAGGTGCTGCCCGGGTGAACCATGTGCCCTGGTATGACTGGATCCTGATGGTTCTGGGCGCTGGCAGCTTCTTCTATTTTGCCATCAACGCTTTCTCCATCATTCAGTTGGCCACCAAGCTTCAGCCCATCCACATCATCGTCGGTGCCATCGGTATTGTGGTACTGATCGAGCTGTGCCGCCGGTGCGTGGGCCTGCCCATTCTGGTGGTGCTGGGCCTGCTGCTAATCTACACGTTCTATAACCAGCTCAGCTGGGACCCCAGCTTCTACAAGGCGCTGAAGAACATCGTCTATAAGCTGTTCTACACCACCAGCGGCGTCATCGGTACGCCGGTAAGCGTCTGCTACACCTACATTGTGCTGTTCATCATCTTTGGCGCATTTCTGGAGCGCACCGGCATCGCCAACTTCTTCATCAGCTTCGCCAACCGTCTGGCGGGCTGGTCTTCCGGCGGCCCCGCCAAGGTGGCGGTCATTTCCTCCGCCCTGTGCGGCATGGTGTCCGGCTCCTCCGTGGGCAACACCGTGACCACCGGCTCCGTCACCATCCCCATGATGAAGAAAACCGGCTACAAGCCGGAGTTCGCCGGCGCGGTGGAGGCCGCCGCCTCTACCGGCGGTCAGATCATGCCCCCCATCATGGGCGCAGCGGCGTTCCTGATGGCAGAGTACATGAATATCCCCTATGCGAAGGTGGCTGTAAAGGCCATTCTTCCCGCCGTGCTGTACTTCACCGGCATTTTCATCGCCGTCCATCTGGAAGCCAAGAAGCTGGGACTGAAGGGCATGCCCAAGTCCGAGATGGTCTCCTGGGGTGAGCTCGCCAAGCGTGCCTATCTCATCATACCTCTGGCCTTGCTGATCTTCCTGGTCTCCTCCGGCAGCCGCACCATGCAGTTCTCCGCGGCAGTGTCCATCCTGGCCGCCATCGTGGTGGGCTTCCTGAACAAGGATGAGCGGCTGACCTTCGGTAAAATCGTGGAGGCACTGGAGGCCGGTGCCAAGGGCGCCATCACCGTGGCTGTGGCCTGTGCCATGGCTGGTATGATCGCCGGCTGCATCACCGTCACCGGTCTTGCTTCCATCCTTATCAATGCCATCGTGCAGATGGCAGGCGACGCTACCATGATCGGCCTGCTGCTGACGATGATCTGCTGCATCATTCTGGGCATGGGCGTTCCTACCACCGCCAACTACTGCATCATGGCTTCCACCTGCGCCCCCATTCTGGTGCAGATGGGCTTCCCTCTGGTGGCGGCTCACTTCTTCGTGTTCTACTTCGGCATCGTGGCGGACATTACGCCTCCGGTGGCTCTGGCTGCCTATGCCGGTGCTGCCATTGCCAAGGCCAATCCCATGAAAACCGGCATCAACGCCACCAAGCTGGCCATCGCAGCCTTTATCGTGCCATACATTTTTGCCTACAGCCCCGCTATGCTGTTTGACAATGTGAGCAGCGCATTTGAAGTAGTGCAGATCGTAGTCAGCGCCCTCATCGGTCTGTTTGGTGTGGCTGCGGCTTTGAACGGCTTCGTCTATAAGAAGATCCCCATGCTGTTCCGTCTGGCGATGGCTGCCGGCGGTCTGTGCATGATGATCCCCGGCACCGCATCGGATGTGGTTGGCCTCGTGATGGTCGGCGGCATCGTGCTGATCCAGCGCATGAGCGTCCGGCGGCTGGCTGCCTGATCTCCTGAAAACAACAAAAGTGACCGCACTGCCCACGATCCCGGGCGGTGCGGTCTGCTGTTATCAAAAAGTTTTTGCAAAAAAGGAAACCTTTTCGCAGTTGAATCCGTCTATTACAAATGAAAGCGGTTTTGATGGAATTTGTTACTGTTTTGTTGTTGATTTACCCTATTGGCTATATTAACATCAGTGAGCGAAGGTGAATATGCCTGTCGGCAGCCCTGTTTGGGCGCTGACAGCACTGGATCGGAAACAAGCGGGCCTCAGCCCGGAGAATCGTAAAAGGAGAATATGTCATGGCAGAGATCATGGAAGAGAAAAAGGAGCTGACCCCGGCGGAGACAGCCGCTCCGGCGTCACCGGAGACCCCGGCGAAAAAGCCGGAAAAAAGCACGGCAGACAAGAAAAAGCGGCGGCGTACGATCCGGCGGATCGTTGCGCTGGTGGTCGTGGCCGCCCTGATCGCAGGCGGCGTGAAATTCTTCAAAAAGAAGGACGGCAGCAGCGAGGTAGGCATGGCGACGGTGTCCTACGGCGCTATCAGCTCCGAGGTGGACGGCAGCGGTCTGGTAAAGGCCAAGAACAGCGAGACTATCAGCCTGACCACTGCGGGCACGGTGATGGATGTATTCGTGGAGGAGGGACAGAAAGTGGAGCAGGGGGACCCCCTGTTTACCATTGATTCCCCCAATGCTGCCACGGAGGTCCAGAAGGCCCGCGATGAGGTTGAGGGCTATCAGAAGCAGATCAATACGCTGCAAAAGGACATTGCGGGGCTGAATCTTTCTCCGTCCTACGCCGGAAAACTGATGGATGTTGTGACACTGAACCCCGGCGACGAGATTAGCAAGGGCACCAAGGTCGCCGTCCTCGCGGACGATACCCGGATGCGTCTGGAGCAGTATTACAGCTACGCCTACGCCGGGGAGATGAAGGCGGGGCAGAAGGTGCAGGTCTCCATCCCTGCACTGATGACCACCGTGGAGGGCACCGTGGAGGCAGTCCACATGGTCAGCCGCATCACGCCGGAGGGTTCTAAGCTGTTTTCCGCCGAGATCGTGATCCCCAACGAGGGTGTGCTGGCCAAGGATATGGTGGCTACTGCCACTACGATTGTGAACGGCGATACCGTGTATCCCTACGAAGCCGCTAAACTGCAATATTACCGGGTGGGAGATTTGAACTCCACCGTCAGCGGCACGGTGATCTCCAGTAATCTGGTGGACTATCTCGCCGTAACGCCCGGTCAGGTTCTGGTGCGGATCGACGGCGAGGACAGCGAGACGGAGATCTTCACCGCACAGCAGAATCTGGAAGAGGCCCAGAAGAAGCTGGAGGCCGCCCAGAAGAATCTGGACAACTGCAATGCGGTGGCTCCCATTTCCGGTCAGGTTATCGGTCTGTCCGTGACGCCGGGGCAGGAACTTCAGGCAAACAGCACCCTTGTGACCGTTTCCGACACCTCCACCGTGACCGTCAGCGCCACCGTGGACGAGCGGAACATCAGCTATATCAAGACCGGCATGTCCGTGAACCTGGACCAGTGGGGCACCAGCGCCTTCGGCACGGTGGAGACGGTGAGCCTGTCCAGCACCGTGAATAACGGCGTGGCCTCCTATCCCATCACCATCTCCGCGGACAACACGGAGGGCAACCTCCAGGTCAACAGCTATGTGAACTATAAGATCATGGCCAGCCAGAACGATAACTGCCTGATGGTGCCCATCCAGGCGGTGCGTACCGTGGGGCTGGAGGATGGTTCTTCCGCCACCGTGGTCTATGTGCAGGCAGACAGCCGGCCGGACAACGCGCTGGAGCTGCCCTATCAGGACGAGGAGATCCCCAGCGGCTTCTATCCCGTTCAGGTGGAGATCGGTATTCAGGATACATATAACGTGGAGATCAAGTCCGGCGTAAATGACGGCGACACCGTCTTTACCCAGATGATAACCGATCAGGCGTGGGGTTAAGCCATGGCGAAACTGATCGAACTGCGGGACGTCTATAAGATCTACGGCGAGGGCCTTGAGAGCGAGGTCCGGGCCCTGGACGGCGTTTCGCTGGATATTGAAAAGGGCGAGTTCGTGGCGGTGGTAGGACAGTCCGGCTCCGGCAAGTCCACCATGATGAATGTGCTGGGCTGTCTGGACATCCCCACCCGTGGAACTTACCGTCTGGACGGCGTGGACGTCCGGGAGCTTTCCGACAAGGAGCTCTCCCGCATCCGCAACAAGCAGATCGGGTTTATTTTCCAGCAGTACAACCTGATCCAGAACCTGACGGTGCTGGAAAACGTGGAGCTGCCGCTGATCTATCAGGGCATCGATCCCATTGACCGGCGGGAGCTGGCGATACAGGCGCTGACCCGCGTGGGTCTCGCCGACCGGGCGCAGCATAAGCCTACCCAGATGTCCGGCGGCCAGCAGCAGCGTGTGGCCATCGCCCGGGCCATTTCCACCCATCCGCCCATCATCATGGCGGATGAGCCTACCGGCGCATTGGATTCCCGGACGGGCCACGAGGTGCTGGGCTTCCTCCAGCAGTTGAACAAGGAGGGCAGCACCGTCATTCTCATCACCCATGACAACGGGATCGCCGCCACGGCCCGGCGCATTGTGCGGATCGCGGACGGAAAGATCATCGAGGATCACCCACAGGAGGTGGATTGGTATTGAACATCGGGCAGGCATTTAAGATGGCCTGGCGGTCCATCTGCGGGAAAAAAGGCCGCAGCGCCTTGACCATTCTCTCTATTTTCATCGGTATTGCCGCCGTTATGACCATCGTCTCCACCATGGAGGGTATGAAGGCCAAAACCATGGAGCAGTTTGCCGCCATGGGTGCCAACCGCATTGAAGTGAGCGTTTATGCCTATATGTATGATGAGGGCGGCAACCCTATCAGCAAGGACTATTTTGCCGGATTGTACCGCTTTTGCTCCGGACTGAAGGAGTCCATTATTGGCATTACCCCCAAGGGCTCATCCAACGCCACGGTGGTATACGGTACGAAAAACAGCTCCACAATGGAGTGGAAATATGACCAGCAATACAACGTGGTCAGCGGTCCCCCGCAGATCTACTACGGCTCTGACCAATACAGCGCCTGCAACAACCTGGCAATCGCAAAGGGCAGAGACCTTGCGTGGCTGGATTGCGAGAAATACAACCAGATCTGCGTGCTGGGCGCGCAGGCGGCGCGGGTCTTTTTCGGCAGCGCCAACCCTGTGGGACAGATCATGAAGGTCAACGGCAACAACTTTGAAGTGGTGGGCGTGTATGGCGCCCGCGTGGAGCCAGATACCCCTTCCGCTTACCAGACGGATAACTTTATGATCCTTCCCTACACCGCTACCCGGCTGCTGGGGGATACGGCCCCCACAGAATTTTTGGTAAAGGCCAAGGATGACGCCAGCATGAAAACCGCCATCACCGAGATCGGCGGGTACCTCTCCGGCGTGGTAGATCAGAGTATGGGTGGCTATCAGGTGCAGAAGGAAGGCTACTGGCAGGATTATCAGAACCAGCAGCTGACTATGATCTCTCTGGTGCTGGGCGGCATCGCCGCCATCTCCCTGCTGGTGGGCGGCATCGGTATCATGAACATCATGCTGGTGACGGTGACGGAGCGGACCCGCGAGATCGGTATCCGCCGGAGCCTTGGCGCACAGCGCAGCAGCATCGTGGCCCAGTTCCTCATTGAATCCGGTATGCTCTGCGGCATGGGCGGCATTGTGGGCATTATCTTCGGCACCATCGGCAGTCTGGCTTTGGGCAAGATTTTGTTCCAGATGACCATTTTCCCCGCCACTTGGGTGACGCTGGCGGCCTTTGGCCTGTCGGTAGCTCTGGGCGTGCTGTTTGGCAGCTATCCGGCGGCAAAAGCATCGAAACTCCAGCCTGTGGAAGCTCTGCGGGCGGATTAAAGGAGAGAGACTTATGAAAAAACGAATTTTGACCTGGCTGCTGGCGATCAGCATGCTGGGCTCCCTGCTGACGGTGCCTGCCGGGGCGGCGGCTGTCACCAAATTTTCCGATGTCAGCGACAGCTACACCGCCACCGCCGTGGAATCTCTGCGGCTCATGGGCGTGCTGGACGGCTACGGCGACGGCACCTTCCGTCCGGACACCGTCCTGAACCGGGCGCAGTTCTGCAAGATGGCGGTTTACGCCATGGACGGCAGCGGCGAGTTGGGACGGTATTCCACCGTTACCATCTTCCCGGACGTGAAGCCCTCCCACTGGGCGTCCGCCTACATCAATATGGCGGCGAGGAAGGGGATTATTTCAGGCTTTGCCGACGGTAAGTTCAAGCCCGGCCAGACCGTGACCGCCGGACAGGCGGTGACGATCCTCATGCGGGGCCTGGGCTACAAAGACGAGGACATGGGCGGCGTGTGGCCCCAGAGCTACATGGCGGAGGCCCAGACCAACGGCCTTTTGAAGTCCACCGGTATCACCTCCGCCTACGCGGGCCTGACCCGCGCACAGGCGGCCCGGCTGTTCCTGAACCTCTTTGAGGCCAAGCACGGCAAGGGCGATGCCCTGTTCAGCTACAAAGTGGGCGAGGAGGTCTACCTTACCGCCGTGGACGGCGGTAAGGGCACGATGACTGCCGGCGGTAAGTCATATACCATGGCGCATCCCGTTGCCTCCACCAGCCTCATCGGCTCCAAGGGCAAGGCGGTCCTCAACAGCGCCGGCGAGATTCTGACCTTCCTGCCCATCACCGGCAGCAATGGCGTTTCCAATGCGGCGGTCATCATCAGTGCCAACGGCTCTGTTGCCGGACTGGATTCTCTGGCGGGCAGCACCAGCTACAACATTTACAAGAACGGTTCTCCTGCCACAGCGGCAGACCTCAAACGGTATGATGTTGCGACCTACGCCTCCGCCACCAATTCCATCATCATCAGCGACACCCGGGTGTCCACCTACTACGAGGACTGCAAGCCCTCTCCCAGCAATCCCGCTACCATTACAGTGCTGGGCGGCAAGGAACTGAATGTTCTGCCCACAGCGGCGGATTCCCTGTCCAAGCTGAAGCCTGGCAAGCAGATCGTCCTTCTGCTGACGGCGGACGGTCAGGTGGCCGGTGCCGAGGATGCCAACAATACCGGTGCCCGGGGCAATGCCATGGCGGTGGTGTCCGAAAAGGGTGATGTGCAGTTGGTCTGCGGCGGTGCGCTGCTGAACATCGGCACAGCGAGCGAATACGCCGGTCAGGTAGTGTCGGTGTATGCCGACAAGAGCGGCCTGAAGCTCAACAAGATCTCCGGCGGTGTCGGCGGTGACCTGCTTCCCAAGGAAGGTACGCTGGGCGGCAGAAAGCTGGCGGACAACGTTATGCTCTTTGACGGCGGCAGACAGATCGCCCTCAGCGAGCTGAGCCAGACCGGCGTCAACTCCGGCCGCGTCTCCTATGCCCGGACCAACTGGGCCGGTCAGGTAGACTTGATCGTGCTGAATAACGGTTTGGAAGCTGACATGATCTTTGGCCGTGCGGTGGTGAACAGTTCTACGAGTAAGGTTTGGGTATGGTATCCCGGCCATGAAAATGACAAGGAACAGCAGGAAGGCGTAAACGGCAGCTATAAGGAAACAACTTCCCAGACCATCTCTATCGAGACTGCAAACAAGACCTACGGCCCCATCAACAGCGGTAATCATATCAGTAATGGAACCTTTGTGGCGGTGAGCATCAAGACCAGTTCTCAGGGCAACCTCATGTTCACCAGATTTGACACCATGAGCAAGCTGAGCAACGTTTCTTCCAGCGCCTGGATCGGCAAGACGGCCGTGACCTTCGGCAGCCGGACCTACGAGGTCCCCTCCAATGTTCAGTGCTACAACGATGATACCGGCAAGTGGATGACGCTGGATGATGCCAAAGCCTACGGCGGCACCATGAACCTCTATGTTTATGACGGCGTGGTCCGCATCGTAGAGGTCAAGGCGTAAAAAAACCTGTGGCCTGACGGCTCAGCCGTCAGGCCACAGAATCACCTGAAAAGTAAATGATTGAGGAATGCAGGAGGAATGGATATGAAAAAACTTTTGGCTGTTTCCCTGACGATCATGATTTTAGGCACTCTGGGCGGATGCGGCAAGCAGGACACCCAGGAGCCGCCCAAGGTGAAAATTGACTACGGCAATTCCGAACTCTACACCCAGGAGGACATGGACGCTGCCATCCAGGTAATTGAAGCGGAGTTTGCCACCTGGGAAGGCTGTGAACTTCACAGCCTGGCCTACGGCGGCGACGCGGCCTGCAGCGACGAAAACATTGAGTGGCTCAACGGGCTGGAAATGAAAGAGCAGACTGAGCCTTTTACTCAGTACATCCTGTTTTCCAGCAGCTTTCACTCCCCCGTGGAGCAGCGGGACGCCTGGGATGCCGATACGGAGTATGAGGGCTTGCAGTGGTGGCTGGGCCGCAGCGACGGCGGCGCCTGGGAACTGGTGACCTGCGGATACGGCTGATCTCCGTTTGTGCGCCCAATAAAAACCAATTGAAAAAGCAGCGCCCCGGTGCCCTTTGGCACCGGGGCGCTATTTTAGGGGCAGAGAAAAAGGACTCGGATGCATCAGTATCCGAGTCCTTTTCGTAATATTCGACAGAATTTATACAACTTGGAATAGATAAAACTTCAGATAATCCGTTTCGTCCACGCCCCAGAGGATGGGATGGTCGCAGCTCTGCTGGCGGGCTTCGATCTGCCGCAGCTGTACCCCGGCATCGTGAGCGGCGGAGCGGAGCATGGCCTCGAATTTCTCCGCTGTGGCGAAGTGGGAGCAGGAGCAGGTGGCCAAGTACCCGCCCCGGGGCAGCAGCTTCATGGCCCGGTAGTTGATCTCCTTGTAGCCGGTGATGGCATTGGCCACGGTTTTCCGGCTTTTCGTGAAGGCCGGGGGGTCCAGAATGATGAAGTCATACTTCATCGGTTCCTTTTCCAACTGGGGCAGCAGGTCAAAGACATTGGCCGCCACGCAGTCCATAACGTCGGATACGCAGTTGCGCTCTGCATTGGCCCGGGCCATCTCCACGGCGGATTCCGACACATCCACTGCCGTCACATGGGCCGCGCCGCCCAGCGCGGCATTCAGGGCGAAGGAGCCGGTGTGGGTGAAGCAGTCCAGAACGGTTTTTCCCGCCGCCAGACGGCCCACCGCCCGCCGGTTGTACTTCTGATCCAAGAAAAAGCCGGTTTTCTGGCCGTTTTCTACGTCAACCAGATATTTGACCCCATTTTCCACAATTTCCACCACCGGACTGTCCGGGGGTGTTTCGCCGGGGAGGGGATACCAGCCCTTGCCCTGCGGAAGACCTTCCTTTGCCCGGAGAGCCACGTCGTTCCGCAGGAACACGCCCCGGATGGGCTGGCCGTCCTGCCGGAGAATATCCACCAGGGCGGGGAGCAGAAGGTCCTGCAAATTTTCCATGCCCACGGACAGCACCTGCACACTGAGCAGATCGTGGAACTTATCCACCGTCAGACCGGGGAAGGCATCCGCCTCGCCAAAGATCACCCGGCAGGCGTCCAGATCCGCCGGGTCCATGACGGACTTCCGGTAGTCCCACGCCCATTGCAGTTTCCGCCGCCAGAAGGCTTCGTCAAAGCGGTCATTGGCGTTCCGGGAGATGAGCCGCACACGGATCTTGGACTGCTGGGACAAAAAACCGGTGCCCAGATAGCGGCCCTTCCTGCTGATGACATCCACCAGTCCGCCGTTGGCCGTTTCACCTTCTATGTTCAGGATCTCTGCATCATACACCCAGGGATGCCCCTTGACGATGGCGTTTTCCGCCTTGGGGGTGACGGTATAAGTGGGATAGCCACGCTCTATTTTCATAAGCTGTGCTCCTTTTAGGCTTGATTTCCGGGCCAGTATAGCACAATTCCAGGGAAAACGCCATACTATGAAGCAGACAGAATTTCACCACAACAAAAAACTCTGCACATTCATTATCTGTATGGGAGGGAACTTTGATGCCCATTGTGTTTTTAAGTCCGTCCACCCAGGACTGGAACCCCTATGTTACTGGCAGCGGCAGCGAGGAATACTGGATGAACCGGATCGTGGACGCTATGGAGCCGTATCTGCGGTCCAACGGCATCCGCTACCGCCGCAATGACCCGGACACCTCGGCGGGGGCCGCCATCCGGGAGGCCAACAGCGGCTATTATGACTTCTATCTGGCACTGCACTCCAACGCCATCGGAAACGGCTCCGCCCAGACCTCCGCCCGGGGCATTATCGCCTTTTACTATCCCGGCAGCGCCGGTGGGCAGCGGGGAGCGGAGCTGATCGCCAAAAATCTGCGGGAGATCTACCCGCTGCCCGACAAGGTCACCACCCGCCCTACCACCGCACTGGGAGAGGTGTCCCGGTCCCGGTTCCCGGCGGTGCTGGTGGAGATCGGCTACCATGACAACTATTCCGACGCCCTCTGGCTGGAGAGCCATGTGGAGGATGTGGCCCGGCAGCTTGTCAAGGCGCTGACGGAGTATTTCGGCCTGCCCTTCATCCCGCCTATGGACCCGAAGCGTGGGACGATCCGCCTGAGCTACGGCACACTGAATCTCCGTGCCGCGCCATCCCCCGCCGGTACGGTGATCGCCAACCTGCCCAACGGCGCGGAGGTGACGGTTTACGGCGAGTGGAATGGGTGGTATGTGGTGCAATACGGAGATCAGGTGGGATACGCCGCCGCAGCCTATATCGACGTATAGGGAGAGAGTCGGACCGGCTGCGGGGGAAAAGCTGATCCGGTCAAAATTTGCAGCAAATGACTTGACATAACTACGCCTTCTGATTAAACTATATAGGGATCATTATAGGCGGCAAAAGGGGTGTCCGCCTGTTTGTGTTCTGAACCGTACCGGCCCGCTGACTGGTGGGACGGACGGTGAATTTTATGGCATTTTTCGCCAAAGTCAAAGGAAGGAGTCACAGTTTATGCTGACCGCGATTATAGTCATTGTTGCCTTAGCCGGCGGCTTTGCGGGTGGCTTCCTTTATCGCAAAAAAGTATCTGAAAAAGAGATCTCCAGCGCCGAAGAAGAAGGCCGGCGCATCGTCAACGAAGCGATCCGCAACGCCGAGAGCAAAAAGAAGGAAGCGCTGCTGGAAGCCAAGGAAGAGATCCTGAAAAGCCGTACTGATTACGAGAAGGAAGAAAAGTCCCGCAGAGCCGATCTGCAGCGGCAGGAAAACCGTTTGCAGCAGAAGGAAGAAAACCTGGACCGCAAGCTGGAGACCATTGAGAAGAAGGAAGAATCTCTGGCTCAGAAGCACGCGGCTATGGAGAAGGAACAGGAGGAGATCCGCACCATCAAGCAGAGCCAGACGGCTATGCTGGAAAAGATCTCCGGCTTTACCGCTGACGAGGCCAAGGAATACCTCATTCAGCAGGTGGAGAGCGAAGTGACCCACGAGACTGCCCTCAAGATCAAAGAGGTGGAGTCCCGGATGAAAGAGGAATGCGAGACCCGCGCCCGCGAAGTGGTGGCTCAGGCCATCCAGCGCTGCGCGGCGGACTCCGTGGCCGAGCTGACCGTCAGTGTGGTTCCCCTGCCCAATGACGAGATGAAGGGCCGTATCATCGGCCGCGAGGGCCGCAACATCCGTACCATCGAGACTCTGACCGGTGTGGATCTCATCATCGACGATACACCGGAGGCCATCACCGTCTCCTGCTTCGAGCCGGTCCGCCGGGAGATCGCCCGGCTGGCACTGGAAAAGCTGATCGCTGACGGCCGTATCCATCCCACCCATATCGAGGAAATGGTGGAGAAGGCCCGCCGTGAGGTGGAGGCCACCATCAAGGCCGAGGGCGAGCGCGCCATGTTCGAGTGCGGCATCCGCAACCTCCACCCCGAGTTGGTGAAGATGCTGGGCCGTCTCCATTACCGCACCAGCTATGGCCAGAACGTTTTGCAGCACTCCATCGAGGTGTCCCACATTGCCGGCATGATGGCCGCCGAGCTGGGTGCCGATGTGCAGACTGCCAAGCGGGCCGGTCTGCTTCACGATCTGGGCAAGTCCATCGATCATGAGATGGAGGGCACCCATGTGCAGCTGGGCGTGGAATTCGCCCGGAAGTACAAGGAGAAGGAAGAGATCATCCACGCCATCGAAGCCCACCACAACGATGTGGAGCCCCGGACCATCGTGGCTTGTCTGGTGCAGGCGGCGGACGCTATTTCTGCGGCCCGTCCCGGCGCCCGGCGCGAGAATCTGGAGAACTACATCAAGCGGCTGGAGCAGCTTGAGAGCATCGCCACCTCCTTCCAGGGTGTTGAGAAGGCATATGCCATTCAGGCCGGCCGCGAGGTCCGTGTCATGGTGAAGCCCGAGCAGGTCAACGAGGATCAGATGGTGATCCTGGCCCGTGACCTGGCCAAGAAGATCGAGGAAGAGATGGAATATCCCGGCCAGATCAAGGTCAATCTCATCCGCGAGACGAAGTGTGTCGAATACGCAAAGTAATAAACCGTCGAAAAACTCCCCCAAGGAATCGTTCCTTGGGGGAGTTTTGTTGTTCCAAGTGAGATTTGCGGCGGCGCGGTCAGTTGGCGCAGCGGCGGAGGATCGCTTCCATATCCGCCTCCTGAATCTTGACAAAACCGCCGAAGGGGAAGCCGTTGGGCTTCTCACACCGATGGGCTACCATGGCAGGAATGTCCTCCGCCCTGCCACCTACTTCCTCCAGCGTGGCGGGCATACCCAAAGTGCGGAAGAAGTCCCGCAGACGGCGGATGCCAGCTTGCGCCGTGCGCTCCGGATGGGCGAAATCCATTTCACAACCGAATACGTTGACGGCGAACCGGGCGAAACGCATGACATCATGGCCGCAGACATATTCCATCCAGGCGGGCATCACCACCGCAAGCCCCGCACCGTGGGCGCAGTCATAGAAGGCGGACAGCTCGTGCTCGATCTGGTGGCTGGCCCAGTCCTGCTCCCGGCCGATGCCGCAGGAATTGTTGTGGGCCAGCATCCCCGCCCACATGAGGTCTGCATGGGAGGCGTAGTCGCTGTGGTCCGCCAGCGCCTTGGGGGCGGCGTCCACAATGGTTTTCATCACGGCCTCGCACAGCCGGTCGGTGAGGGCCACATCCGGCGTGTTGGTGAAATAGCGCTCGCACAGGTGGGCCAGCATATCCACCGCACCGCAGGCCAACTGATAATCCGGCAGGGAATAGGTGTAGGTGGGGTCCAACACGGAGAATTTAGGCCGAATGAGGTCCGTTTTGGGGCAGCCCCATTTCAGATTGCCGTCCTCCTGCGTGATGACGCAGCTGTCGGAGCCTTCGCTGCCAGCAGCGGAGATGGTCAGCACCGTGCCGATCGGCAGGGTGTGTTCAATTTTGGCTTTTCCGGTGAAGAAATCCCAGAAATCGCCGTCATAGGGGACGCCCATGCCGATGGCCTTGGCGGTGTCGATGACGCTGCCGCCGCCGATGGCCAGCAGGAAATCTACCCCCTCTGTCCGGGCAAGATCAATGCCTTCATACACCTTACCACTGCGGGGATTGGCCTGAACACCCCATAGCTCGCACCAGGGAAATCCGGCCTCTTTCAGAGAGGCGGCAACAGCGTCATAGGCTCCATTTTTCTTTACGGAACCACCGCCTGCCACCAGAAGGACCTTGCTGCCGCCGAACTGACGGACCAGCGCACCCACGCGGCTGGCTTCCCCTTGGCCAAAGGCAAACATGGTCGGGGCGTAAAAAGTGAAATTGTTCATGGCTGACCTCCTGATCCTGTTATAGAGTTATACTTTACAGAAGCTTGCAGATCTCTTCTCCACAGCGCATCCCGTCCGCAGCGGCGGAGAGGATGCCCCCGGCCCAGCCGCCGCCCTCGCCGCAGGGGTAAAGCCCCTGAATGGGGGACTGGCGATCGTTATTCCGCAGCAGACGCACCGGGGAAGAACTGCGGCTTTCCACGGCGGTGAGCACCGCGTCGCTCTGGTCATAGCCCTTCAGCTTCCGGCCCAGGATAGGCAGCGCCTCGGCGATGGACGCCGCCACGAAGTCCGGCAGGCAGTCCCAGAGGTTCGTCCATGTAACGCCGGGGCGGTAACTGGGAATAACCCGGCCCGGCCCTGTGGAGGGACGCTTGGCAAGGAAGTCCTCCACCCGCTGGGCGGGGGCAAGGTAATTCCCTTGTCCTGCCTGATAAGCGGCGGCTTCCAAATCCCGCTGGAAGGCGATACCCGCCAAGGGGCTGTCCCCGCCGAAATCCTCCGGGGTGACGTTCACCAGCAGAGCGCCGTTGATGTTCTCTTTGTCACGGGCAAATTCGCTCATGCCGTTGGTCACCACCCGGTGTTCCTCCGACGCGGCAGCCACCACCTGTCCACCGGGGCAGACGCAGAAGGAGAACACGCCCCGGCCATTGGGCAGATGGCAGCACAGTTTATAGGTGGAGGCAGGCAGGCCGGGGTGTCCGGCGTACTGCTTGTATTGGGCGGCGTCGCAGTCAGACTGCCGCTGCTCGATGCGGACGCCCACGGCAAAGGGCTTAGCCTCCATGGGGACGCCCCGGCGGTAGAGCAGCTTAAAGGTGTCCCGGGCGGAGTGACCGGGGCAGAGAATCAACTGGCGGCAGGGCGGCGTGTAGGTCCCCTCCGGGCCGGTGACGGTGATACCGCGCAAAGCACCGTCCCGGATGTCTAAATCTGTCAGCTGACTTTCAAACCGGATGTCCGCACCCAAGTCCAGCAGCTCCCGCCGCAGGTTTTTCAGGGCGATGTGGAGATAGTCGGTACCAACATGGGGTTTTGCGTCATAGAGGATCTCCTCCGGCGCACCGCAGCGGACCAGCTCCTCCAGAATAAAGCGGTGCCGGAGGTCCTTAGTGCCGGTGTTCAGCTTGCCGTCGGAAAAGGCCCCGGCGCCGCCCTCTCCGAACTGAACGTTGCTGGTGAGGTCCAGCTCTCCGGCGGACCAGAAGCGCTCCACATCGGCAGTGCGGTCCTCCACGCGGCGGCCCCGCTCCAGCAGAATGGGCCGTGCGCCTGCCCGTGCCAGTACCAGCGCGGCAAACAGGCCCGCAGGTCCCGCACCCACCACCACCGGCGGTACTTCCGGCGGGGTCACAGGCTCCGGGAGCTGATAGACAGGCCGGGGGGCCGCCTTGGAAACGTGCTTGTCCCGGCAGCGGCGGAGCACGGCAGCTTCGTCCGCCGCCTCGACCTCCACGGTGTAGACCATGCGGACGCCCTCCCGGGCGTCGATGCTGCGGCGGAGAATGTGCAGCGCCAACAGGTCCTTTTCGGGGATCCGTAAAATGTGAAGAACGGCATTGCGCAGGGCGGAAGGACCGCCGCCGGGGGAAAGTTTCAGATTTTCGATGCGCAGCATGGCGGCACCTCCTGTTTTGATAGCTGTATTGTACCACAGGGACGGAAAAAGAAAAATGTATAAGGTTCACATTTGCTTAAAATTTTTTTCAGACAGTTTTAAGTTTTCGGCCCTATACTACAATCAAAGTTAAGGAAGTTCCCGGCGGAACGCAGATCAGCGCCCGCTTTTCAAGGAGGTTTGACTTATGTATAACGATGAACAGAATCTGTATCACTACACCTATCGCAAGGACGGCACAGAGCCGGGCCAGCACTATGACGCCAAGCAGCCCACCGTGGACGAGCAGCTCAACAGCTACCGTCAGCAGCAGGAGCAGCAGACTCAGAATTCCCAGCCGGTGTATCAGTCCCAGCCTCAGGGCGGGCAGACGCCCCACAAGAACGGCAAGAACCGTCTGGGCCTGAAGATCGCCTCTCTGGCGCTGGTGTGCGCTCTGCTGGGCGGTCTGGTAGGCGGCGGCACCGCTTATCTGGTAAGCAACAGTTCCAACAGCGACACCACGGAGGTGAACGTCTCCAACCGCAAGCCTACGGAGATCCAGCTGAAAACCGTGGACGGCAAGAATCCCATGACGGACGCGGAGCTGTACGCCGCCAACGTCAACAGCGTGGTGTCCATCAACATCACAGCTACCTCTGACCCCAATTTCTTCGGCCAGACCACACAGACTGCCGGGGCTGGTTCCGGCTTCATCCTGACGCCGGACGGCTACATCGTGACCAACTACCATGTGGTAGGCGACGCGGACACCGTGAAGGTCACGCTGTATAATGGCGACAGCTATGACGCCCAGTATATCGGCGGCGACGAGGACTACGATATTGCCGTCATCAAGATCGAGGCCACCGATCTGCCCAACGTGACTCTCGGCAACAGCGACAGCCTGAACGTGGGCGATCACGTGCTGGCCATCGGCAACCCGCTGGGTGAGCTGACTTTCTCCATGAGCGAGGGTATCGCTTCCTCCGTGAACCGGGCCATTGACGTGGACGGCACCCCCTTCAACATGATCCAGGTCACCGCCGCCATCAACCCCGGCAACTCCGGCGGCCCGCTGTTCAACGAGTACGGCGAAGTGGTGGGTATCGTGTCCGCCAAGTATTCCAGCTACGCCAGCCAGAGCGTGGAGGGTCTGGGCTTTGCCATCCCCATCAACGATGTGGCGGCGATGATCCAGGATATCATGACCAACGGCTATGTCAGCAACAAGGCATATCTTGGCATCACCCCTGGCACCATGAATGAGCAGATGGCCGCTCAGTACCGCTACGATGTGACCAAGGGCGTGTTCATCTACTCCGTGGAGGAGGGTAGCGCCGCTGACAAGGCCGGGTTGAAGATGGGCGACGTCATTATGAAGATCGACGGTACGGATGTGGACTCCTATCAGGAACTGGTGGCCCTGAAGAAGAAGTATTCCGCCGGTGACGAATCCACCTTCACCATCTACCGGGGCGGCCAGCAGCAGGAGGTCTCCGTGACGTGGGGCGCCGTGCCTGCGGATCAGGCCACGGACAACAACAGCCAGTCCCAGCAGAGCCAGAACAATAACAGCAATTCCAACAACGGCTCCTATAACGGCGGCAATGGCTATTACAGTAATCCGTGGGATATCTTCAACTACTACTTCGGCAATCAGGGCTGATCAGCTCACGGTTTGAAAAATTCAGAAAAAGCAGGGCGCTGTGCATCGCACAGCGCCCTGCTTTTATTGTCCTCGTTTAAAATTGTTTTTACGAAGAATTACTGCTCACCCGGAAGGAAAGTACTGTCAAAGCCGTAGGGCAGCAGCTCCCGGAGGGTCAGCTCTTTGGCTTCCCCCTTGCCGTTGAGACAGATGACCTGCATCTCCGGGGCGAACTCCTTCATAAACTGGCGGCACATGCCGCAGGGGTAGCAATAGTCCTCGCTGCGTCCGGCGATGACGATGCGGACGAAGTCCCGGTGGCCTTCGCTGATGGCCTTCCCCATGGCGGTGCGCTCGGCACAGGTGCCTACGGGGTAAACGGCGTTTTCAATGTTGCAGCCGGTGAAAACCGTGCCGTCGGTACATTCCACGGCGGCGCCCACGGGGAAATGGGAGTAGGGACAATAGGCCCGGTCCAGCATGGTCACGGCTGCGGCCTTCAATTCGTCAAGACTCATGGATAAAGCCTCCTTTTCGCGGTCAGGACGCGGATTTCGGCGTCCACTTCACGCCCCGGTTGGGGCGCACGTCCAAGTCAATGATGTCTCTGGCATCGTAGAACTGGCTGTACCAGCCGATGACCTTGTCGCTGCCCCGGAGGGTGGTGCCATCCGGGTGGAGCCGGTCACAGATCACCGCGCAGATGTCAGTTTTGATTTTGGAGTAGGAGCTGATGCCCACGGAGGCGAACACCCGGAAGCCCTGCTCCTGCAAATACTTGAAAATGGGGCCGGTGCTCTGGACATCATCACCGTCGGGCCGGGCACCGTGGGGGTAATAGAGAATGGGGGTGGGGCCGATCAGACTGCCCACCTCATCCATCCAGCGCTTGGTGTCCGCTTTCACCCGGTCCAGAGAGGAGGACGAGAGATTGATGTGGCCCCAGGTGTGACTGCCGAAGGTCCAGCCGGTGCGCTTCAGCTCCGCGATGATGGGCTTCACAGCCTCACATTCCTTCAAACGGTTGGCCTCCAATTCATCATTCCAGACCTTGGTGTCCGTGTTGGTGCGGTAGCCTAAGATCCCCTGATAGCCTGTGAGACTGAGACTGCCCTTGGCGCCGAAAGGGGAAAAGTCGGGGTGCTCCCGGACAAACTTGTCCAGAATGGTCACGGCGTCCAGATCCTGAGAGATGACCTCGTTGCCCTGAGGGTCCAGCCCATAGCTCCAGATGAGACCGTCCTCTCCCAAGATCAGCTTGTAGGTAAAGCCATCCTTGAGCATATAGTCATAGTAGTTCACATCGTCATAGGAGAAGATCAGGGGCTTTTTGCCCTCCGGGATGTAGAGGGTGTTCCGGATCATTACCGGCTGGCCGTTGGCGTCGGTGCTTTCGCTCCATACGTCATTGATGTCCACCAGCACATAGCCCCGGTCATATACGCTTTGGAGAATTTTGTCATATTCGTCCACTGTGACCATCCAGTCATCGATGCCGTCGGCCTGACTGTCGCCGTCAAAGGCCAGCTCCGGGTAGGCCACGATGGGGTGGAAAAACAGATGCTCCACCACGCCGTCCCACGGTACATAGGTCACGCCGTCCACGGTGCCCCGGTCAACGGTGGGGGAGGAGATGACGTATGGCTCCTGCTGGGGTTCCTCCGGCTCCTCGGCAGGCTCCGGGGCGGTGTCGGGGGTCTCCGTCTGAGAAGCGTCATCGCCGGTCTGGGCGGGAGGGTTCGGCTGGGCCGTGCCGCCGCAGGCGGTGAGGAAGAGGGTCAGTAAAAGAGCTAAGAAAAGCGTGGTGATACGCCGCATAGAAACCAGATCCTTTCTGTCGAATCGTAGATGTAAGTCTCATTATATCAGTTTTTTGATAGAAAAAGAAGAACAATTCGGTGACAATTTGCGGACAATGCGGGAAAAACCGGGAGTGGCAACGCCGCTCCCGGTTTTCTTATCGCTTGTCTCCCGGCTTGAAGATCAGGGCCATCACCACGGCGGAGACTACCGCTGTGGTGATGCCGCCTGCTGTGGCAGACAGACCACCAGTGAGGACACCCAGCCAGCCCTGCTCCGCCACCGCCTTTTCAACGCCCTTGGCCAGCGCGTGGCCAAAGCCCGTCAGGGGCACCGTGGCCCCGGCTCCGCCCCAATCTGCCAATGGCTGATACAGACCCACGGCACTGAGGAACACGCCGGCGACCACATAGCCCGTCAGAATACGGGCGGGGGTCAGCCGGGTGCGGTCGATCAGAATTTGACCCACGGCGCAGAGAAGTCCGCCGCAGAGAAATGCGTTAAGATATGCCATACGCCCTACCTTTCCGTGCTGACGCACACCAGATGGCAGATGCCGGGAATAGACTCCCCCTGAAAACTGGAGGTGGGAGATAGCAGCGCCCCGGTGGGGGCGAACAGGATGCGCCGCCAGCGGCCCTGCTTCAAGCCGGTGAGAAGATAGCCGTTGAATACCGCCGCGGAGCAGCCGCAGCCGGAACCGCCGGCGTGCATATCCTGTCGGTCCCGGTCATAGAGGAGCATGCCGCAGTCCTCATAGTTTCGGGTCATGTCCACGCTGTCTTGCTGAAACAGGTCCATTACGATCTCGTGACCCAGCTCTCCTAAGTCCCCGGTGAAAATGGCATCATAATCCGCCGGGCCGGTGTGCGTGTCGGCAAAGTAGGCCCGGAGGGTGTCATAGGCGGCGGGGGCCATGGCAGCCCCCATGTTGTTGGGATCGGTGATACCCTGATCCACGATTCTCCCGCAGGTGACGTGAGTGATATAAGGCCCCGGCCCTTGGGCGGAGAGAAGGGTGCAGCCGGCGGCGGTGGCGGTCCACTGGGCGGTAGGGGAGCGCTGGCTGCCATAGGGGACTGGCATCCGGTACTGCCGCTCGGCGGTGCAGAAGTGGGAACTGGCTTGGGCGGCGACGGTTTCCGCAAAGCCGCCGTCAATGAGCAGCGACGCCAACGCCAGTGCCTCTCCCATGGTGGAACAGGCCCCGTACAGGCCGAAAAAGGGGATGCCCAGTTCCCGCAGACCGAAGGAGGAGCCGATACACTGGTTCAACAGGTCCCCCGCCAGTACATAGTCCACATCGCCCGGCTTCAGCCCCGCCTGCTCCAGCGCTCGCCGTAAAACCCGACGCTGCATGGTGGCCTCCGCCTTTTCCCACGTTTTTTCGCCGAAAAAGGAATCGTCGCACAGCTCGTCGAAATATTTGGCCAAAGGTCCCTGGCCCTCCATCCGTCCGCCGATGTTGGCAAAGGAGAGGACTGAGGGCGGTGTCTGGAGCGCAACTGTTCGCCTGCCGATCCGTTTGCTGTTCATACCATGCCTCCCAGCTGAAAGTCATGCGAACAGTATGCCCCATTTGGCGGGATCTATGAGAGGGAGACGAGAAAAACCGGACTGCGCGCCGCACAGTCCGGTTTTTTCTTGCTTATGATATTTACGATTTTTTCTGACGGGCCTTCCGCAGGCGGCTCCGTATGGTTTGGCGGCCCCGCTTTTTGCGGATCCGGATCACCACCAGCATTAGAGCCAAAAGGATCAGAACTGCCAGCAAGACCCACAGCAGAGGACTGGCGGTCCGCTCCTGCACACAGAAGGTGACGGTTTCCCGGTCGGAGGTGAACAGCAGATAGCTGCCGTCCACGGTGCTGTCCTGCTTTTCCCAGCCGCTTTCCGTCTTGACCCAGAGGTCATAGCGCTTGCCGTCCTCCGGGAGCCGGTAGTGGACCGTGTAGGAGATAGCGGTCATATCCGGATCGTCCACCGTGACGGTAACGGCGGTGCCGGTGCGGGCAGAGCCCTTCGCATCTGTCCAGGAGACAGGTTCCGAAGTGTGGCTGACGGTGGCCTGGCTGCTGAAGCTGCCATCCACCAGGATCTGGGGAAGGGTCTGGGTGTCATCCGTCAGAGAGGAGGTGTAAGGTGTGTAGACGGCGTCCAGTGTCTGACTGGCGGTGAGATGGGTATAGTCCAGATCCGGCCAGACAGCGGAGAAACCCTTTTTCGCCGGGATCTCCGGCAGGCTGTCGATCCCCCGTCCGTACTGGAAGGGGACTACCGCTACCACCTTGCCGTCTGCCCGGAAGGTCAGTTCCATCTGGGAGAAGGTCTTGGGAACAGTGTCTCCTGCGCAGAGAACATCGAAGGCGGCGGGCTCTGCCTTCCCGGCGTAGCTGATGCCGTCGATGGCACCCAGCGTTTCGTGGGTGAACAGGCAGCTGGTCACGGAGCCGTCCTCGTCCACGTCTCCCGCGATAGCACCGGTGTAAGCGCCGCCGTCCACGGTGACGAGACTGCGGCAGTCGGAAAGCGTTTTGCCATAACCGGCGATGCCGCCCACATAATCCTCGCCGGAGAGAGAACATTTAACCCAGCTCAGGCGGATGCTGCTGTCGGACCGGCCCGCGATGCCGCCGACATAGCTGCCGTCGGTGGAGACGGCGCCGTAGCTCTGGCAGCCGGTGATCTGACCGATATACGCCTGCCCCACGATGCCGCCGGCATAGTCATTCCGCCCGGTGACGGCACCGCTGTTGGTGCAGCCGGTCAGAAGGGCACGGGTCTGATAGTGGAAATTCAGGGAGTAGTCTCCCACCTTGGTCACATCACCATCGGGGTCGAAGTCGATTTCGATCCCCATGGAACCCACAATGCCGCCTAAATTTGTGTTACCGGTGATCTCACCTTTATTTTCGGAGGCGGAGATCCGGCCGTCATGCTGTTTGGCGGGGTCGCAGGAATCGGACAGGTCCTGAAAATGATCCCGGATCTGATCCTCCTTGCTCTTGCTTTGGTCCTGATTCCAGTCGTTTTTTTCGCTGCGGATCAGATTCGTAATGGAGCGGAACTGGCTGTTGATGGCCTTGAGGTCGGCGATGAGGGTGTCGGCAGAGTCACTGAGCAGTTGGTTCAGAGCTTCACCGCTGTCCAGAAGGGCGTCCATGGCGTTTTGAAGCTGGCTGCCTTTTTCCGTAAGATCAGATCCGATGGGATCTATTTTGATTTCAGGCTTGTCAGCCTGCTTCCGTGTCAGTTCTTCCAGACCGCGGACCACCTGATCCAGTCGGTTCAGGGCCTTGTGGGCGGCGTTCTCCACATCCCCCAGATCCTCCAGCGCTTTTTTCAGACGGGAAATATCTGCGGGCAGAGCGTTCAGCGCCTGCCGCATCTGCTCCAGAGCGGTGCCGACCAACCGGAGGGCGGTGCTGTAGTTCCCCAGTACGTCTTTCAGATGATCCAGAGCTTCCTGAGGATCCTTACCGCTGATGATGGCATCCAGAACATCTTTTGCTGCTGATGTGACTGCCTTATGGGTCTCCCGGGCAGCGTCCCGGGCATCCCGCAGATTGGTAAGGGCTTTCTGAAAATCCTCTGCCGCGTCATTGCCGCCGGTCAGATCCTTCCGAACTTTTTCCAGCGTATCCAGCAGAGCGTCCAATGCGTCCAGTGCACTGCCTGTGTCATCCAGAATGTCTGCCAGATCGTCCAGCGCCTGAGAGATCCGAGCGGAAAGTTCATTGATTTCGTCAATGTTACCGTTGGCCCAGTCCGTCATGGCATCGGTCAGTTCCTTGGCGATGTCCTTGGTGTCCCGGACCTTGCCGGTGAGATCGCTCATCTGGGCGTGGACGGAGTCGGAAATGCTGTCAGCGTGGTTGGCGGTACGATCCATGATATCCTGAAGCGTATCCAGCTGGGCCAGCAGCTTGTCGAGGAAATCCTCGCTGAAGGTCTGCAAGACCTCCGGCTCCAGCTGGCCCACGATGCCGCCCACGTCCTTCCGTCCGCTGACGGTGCCGGTGTTGACGCAGCCATCCAGCCAGCCGGCGCTGCGGCCGGCAATGCCGCCGATGTTATAGCCGATCTGGTCGTAGCCCACCGCGCCGCTGTTTTCGCAGCTTTGGATGGTGCCCTTGGAATAGCCTGCCACACCGCCGACGTCCGTATAAGCCGGGACATTTTCCATGGAGTTCAGCTGGGCCAGATTTGTATAGTCGGTCTTGGGATCGTCTTCCAGATCGTGGGTGTTGATGCTGCCGCTGTTGGAACAGCGGGTCAGGGTCCCGCGGTTTTCGCCCACCACGCCGGCGGTGGAATGCTTGCCGGTAACGCTGCCGGAGAAGGCACAGCCCACCAGCTCGCCGCCGGTTTCATTGATACCTACCAGACCGCCGATGCGATTATCACCCATGACGGTGCCGGAGGCGATGCAGTTCAAGATCCGCCCAGCGTTGCTGCCGGCCAGCAGGCCCAGATCATCCTGATGCCCATTGGGGTGGATGGTGCCCATGACCGTCAGATCCTGAACGGTGGCGCCGTTTTGAATGTAGCGGAACAGACCCCGGACGTTGCCGCTGCCGGTAAGGGTCAGGCCGGAGATGGTGTGTCCGTTGCCTTGGAATGTGCCGCTGAAGGTGGGGATCGGAGTGAAGTCAATACTGTGGAGGTCAAGATCGTTCTCCAGGATCACAGTCTTTCCCTGAGACCAGGTATCCAGCGTGCAGTTCCGGGATAATTCGGCCAAATCCTCGGCGGTTTTGATGGTAACGGTGCTCTCAGCCGCCAGCGCAGCGGGAGCGGCCAGGGTAAACAGCAGGGTCACAGCCATGAGAAGGGCGGACCATTTTTGAATGCGTTTCATTGGGCGTTCCCCTCCTTTCCGGTGACAGAATCCGCAGGCGGCGTGTTCGGTGTATCCTCCGGGGACGGTCCTGCTTCGGGCGGTTGGCCGCTGCCTTCCGGCAGATCATAGCTGCCGGAGGACATGATGGCGGAAATATCGCCCTTGACTACGCCGTGGATCTCCGCGTCCACAAAGCCGGAGATCCGGCCCCGGACACGGCCATTGACAAAGGTGGTGCCGGAGAGACGCTGAGAGGCGATGGGCGTTGCGGGGAGCTTTACCTGGAAGCTGGTCTTTTCCACGATCCGGTCGCCCAGTACCAGGATCTGAGGCAGGACAAACATGACCAGGAACATGGAAATCAGCGTGCCCCGGCTAAGGCACTGGCCGATGCCGACAATGGACGGCTCCGTGGTGATCTGCCCGATGAGGAAGCCCGCGGCGGACAGGATGGAGCCGGAGGTCAGTACCGTGGGAAAGGACAGGTCCAGCGCCTTGATCAGGGCCTCTCTGGGGCTCATCCGGGTCTTGAGGTCGGAATACCAGGTGGAAATGACGATGGCGTAGTCGATATTCGCGCCCATCTGGATGGAGGTAACGATCAGATAGCTCATGAAGAAGATGTTGGTGTGCAGCACCGTGGGGAAGGTGAAGTTGATCCAGATACTGCCCTGAATGACCAAGATCAGCAGAATGGGCAGGCCCACGGACATAAAGGTGAACACCAGCACCAGAACCACGAATACCACGGACAGGACGCTGATCATCACATTGTCTCTGGCGAAGGAAACGGACTGGTCATAGTCGCTGGTGGAGTTGCCTACTAAGTACACATCGTCGGCATCGTAGTATTTCTCCACGATGCTGTGAACGGTTTTCAGGAAGGCGAAGGTGTCGGTCCCCTCCTCCGGCAGATTCAGGTTCATGACCATGCGGGTGTAGTTGGGGCCCAGCATCTGGGTCTGGGCGTCGGTGATCTGCGTATAGGCGTCATTGATCTCCCGCTCATCCTCGTCATCCAGCGTCACATAGCCCTTTTCCTTCTCCTGATAGATAAAGAGGATCATATCCATGGCGGATACGGTATAGCTGTCGATGCCGCCCACGATGGGGCCGTAGTTATCCTCCTGATCCGCTGTATAGGCGGCGTAGAGGATGCAGGCTTCCTCGTAGGAAAGACCCATCATCTCCGAGAACTGCCGGGGCGTCAGCTTGTCGGTGAGGAAGTAGCCGGGCTTGGCCTCCACATTGGAAAGACCCATGGCATAATCCACCTCATCCAGTCCGCTCAGCTCCTTCAAAACGGCCTTTTCACTGGCGGTGTCCCCCTTGGGGACCACCAGTGCCATGATATTCTGGGTGCCGAATTCCTTTTCCACCCGGTCCGTCGCTGCCTGATGCTCATTGCGGCGAACGGTCATGACGGCGTTGTCGCCATACACATAGGGGCACTGGTTGGAGAGGAAGAAGCCTCCCACCACGCACACGATGAATACGGGCACACCCACATGACGCAGGGCATAGACCAGCTTGCCCCAGCGGTCGATCTGGGGGATGAAGTTCTTGTGGCGGGTCCGCTCCATCGCCTTGGAGAAGAGCATCAGCAGTCCGGGCATCAGGGTGAACACGGCCAGCATACTCAGCAGGATGGCCTTGATGAGCACCAGACCCAGATCGAAGCCGATGCGGAACTGCATGAACATCATGGCGGCCAGACCGGAAATGGTAGTCAGGCTGCTGGCGGAGATAGAGGGAATGGCGGCGCTGACAGCGATGATGCAGGCCGTCCGGTCATCCGGGGCGTGTTCCCGCTCTTCCAGAAAGCGGTGAAGCAGGATGATGGAGTAGTCGATGGCCAACGCAAGCTGGAGCACCACTGTCACAGAGTCGGACACGAAGGAGATCTCGCCGAAGATAAAGTTGGTGCCCTTGTTCAGCAGCGCCGCCGCCACAAAGGTCAGCAACAGCACCGGCACCTCGGCGTAGGAACGGGAGGTCAGCAGCAGCACCAGCACGATGACCAGTGCGGCCACCACTAAGATAATGCCCATTTCCTCATTCAGCGTTTCGGATTTGGAGTAGCCCACATCGGTAGAGATGTAAGTGTCATAGGGGGCCAGCAGTTCCTTCACAGCGGCCAGACCGTCCTTGGCGGACTGGTCATCGTTTTCGCCCCGGAAGGTGACGGTGATGAGGGCGTCGGCGCCCTGCATGTAATCCTCGTAGGTCTTGTTGGCGGCGGAGGGCAGGGTGGTGTCATCCGCCGATTTGTCCGCGTCCCAGAAGTCCACGGAGGAAACGTTGTCCAGATCCTCGATCTGATCCGCCAGATCCCGTGCGATCTCATACGTCACATGAGACACGATGATCCGGGCGGTGCCATAGGTCTTCATCTCATCCTCCATCAGCGTCAGGCCCCGGCGTGTCTCCGTGGTCTCCGGCAGATATTGGGTCAGATCGTCGCAGACCTTTACCCAGCTCTGGGTGATCAAGCTGGCGATAATGGCAATGGCGTACAGAAAAAAGATCAGGTTTCGTTTATCCACGATAAACGTGGCTAATTTTTCAAAAAAATTGCTTTTTTTCGGCTGGTCGCTCATGGGAGTCCCCTTTCTATGGCGCGTTTCAACAGCACATTCACATGAAATCACTTGTATCATATCCGCGGACATTTGGAATTGCAACAGTCAAATTTGGTCATTTGTCAGAATTCTGCGATTTTCCAGTTTTTGACTGGACGGAGCCTGAAAAAACTTTTAAAATCTATGCAAACCGCCTGTAAATGAACAATGACAGCCCCCTTGACCTGTGCTATACTCTTAACAGAACTTAACGGAATGGGGCTGTAAGATGGGAAAAAGGTATAAAACCTCCGAGATCACTTGTCAGGCCATCAGCGGTGTGCTGAAGCAGCTCATGATCCAGAAACCGCTGGAGCGGATCACTGTAGCGGAGATCATGGATACCTGCGGGATGCGGCGGCAGCATTTCTATTATTACTTCACGGATATTTACGATCTGCTGCGCTGGACTTTTGAAAAGGAAGCGCTGGAGCTTTTGCAGCAGCAACAGGGCGTGTTCCCTTGGCAGAACGGCTTTCTGCATCTGTTCCAATATATCAATCAGAATCGGGCGGTCTGCCTCTGCGCGCTGGACTCTCTGGGCAAGGAATCTTTGAAACAGCTGCTGGAGGCGGATGTCAGCAGCATCGTGGACCGGGCCGTCCGGCAGACGGCGGTGGAAAATGGCCTGCTAGCCCATTCGCCGGAGGTAGAAGTGGTGATCTGCCTGGTGACCATTATGATGGCAGGGGCGGTGGAGAGCTGGCTCCGGGGGGAGTTGACCCAGACGCCGGAGGAGCTGACCCGGCGGATCGATATGATGTTTCAGGACTATATTCGCGGCGTGGCCCTTCGGCTGAAGGCTCCTGCCGCTGTATACGCATAGAAAACGAGGAGGGTGTGTTCCTATGAGAAAGCATGTGATCGCATTGGGCCGACAGTTTGGCAGCGGCGGCCGCGAGATCGGACGGAAGCTCAGTGAGTCGCTGGGCTTTGCCTACTATGACCGGGAACTGCTGAAGCTGGCGGCGGAGCGGGCCGAGGTAGGGGAGGAGCTGTTCGCCGATAAGGATGAAAAGGCCGGCAATCCCTGGCTGTTCAAGGCATTCTATCAGGGCGGCCCCAAGGTCAAGCAGGGGCAGTCGGCGGAGGATGTGCTCTTTCAGATGCAGAGCGAGATCATCCGGGAACTGGCGGAGAAGGAGGACTGCATCATCGTGGGCCGCTGCGCGGATCTTGTGCTGACGGGGCAGAATGTGGATTGCCTGAGCCTGTTTATCTGCGCTCCCTTTGAGTGGCGGGTCCATCACAGGATGGAACTGGAAAATCTGGATGAGAAGGCAGCCCGGGCACTGGTGGAAAAGACCGACGCCCAGCGGGAGAAGTATTATACGCATTACACCGGCCGCCCCTGGGGCCTGCCGGAGAATTACGATATCTGCATCAACAGCGCACGGTTGGGGATTGAACGGACGGCGGCGCTGCTGGCGGAGCACTGCCGGGAGCTGTTCAGCAACCCCTGCTGAAAGTAAAGTGAACCCCGTCAGCCGCATTGCGGCTGACGGGGTGAGACTGTCGATAAAGTGGTAAATTCTCCGCGACGGTAAGGTAGGGCAGCCGTTAGCGGCTCCGCCGCTTTACGGATGCTGCATACCCCTTGCGGGTGAAGGGTGTGCGCGGGAAACCCAAGAAAGGATACACCGTCGGCTCAGACCAAACAGCGGATACTGCGTATCCGCTGTTTGGGAGCCTTCCTCGAAACAGGCTCGCTTGATCCGCCACCGGCGGCGCTTCGCCTATTTCCCTGCGCTATTGAAATCCTTAGTTTTCAGAACTTTATAAAGTTCTGAAAACTTGCTCAGCGAGGCGAAAAGACTTTTTTTGACACGCTGACCCCGTCAGCCGCATTGCGGCTGACGGGGTGTTTTCTTCATTCAGGTATTCAGCAGGCGGAGCATTTCCTCTGCGGGGTCAATGACCGGCAGGGTGATCTGTCGGAGGAGAGCCTCTTTGAAATAGGGGAAGTGGGTGCAGCCAAGCACCAGCGCTTCTGCACCCAACGCCTGATACCAGTTCACAAGCTCCGGCAGACGGTTCTGTTTCACCAGCGTATCGGGGTCCTCTCCGGCCTCGATCCCCAACACCACAGGCAGAAGTCCGGTAGAGCGCAGGGTCAGGTCCGGGTTGGCACTGAGCAGGGTCCGCTCGATTCCGGCGGTGCCCTGAGCGTTGGCGGCGATCACGGCCAGAGAGTGATATTTGGGCGCCAGCAGCCGGTAAACGTCCAGCGGCGTGACGATCTTCAAGCCGGTTTCCCGGGCAACGAACTGGAAATCCAGCGCGCCGGAAAGAGAATTGCAGTAAATGAAGGCTTTTTCGCAGCCATGCTCCCGCTGCGCCGCGCACAGAAGGGAGACTACGGTGTCAATCTTTTCCTCCGTGGAGGAGATCTGGAAAGCCGTCTGCTGGTTGGGGTCCTCTGATATCGGGCAAAAGACGCCGGGCAATCCCTGTGTGCTGAGGCAGTCCATGCCCATCTGGGTATCTACCGGTGTTCCGGCCATGACAATGATCGGTTTCATATCCATCGCGGTCTCCTTTTCAACCAGATTTTATAAGCGCGGGCGCGTATGATGTAAAATCAACGATTCTGACCCTATTATACGGGCTTTTCTCCCGGACCGCAAGACGGACCGCCTATAAGATTAACTGAACTGTCCTTATAAGGTATAACGCAGACACGCATAAAGCCGTTCTCTGGCCCGCTGAAGTGTGCGGCAGACGGTGGAGCGGTTCAGATGGAGCTTGGCGGCGATCTGCCCCATGGTGAGTCCCTGATCGTAGTAAAGCTCCAGCATCTGCTGCTGCCGCTTCGTGAGCACCTGCTGGCGGGCAAAGCGCAGATTCCGGCGCAGCCGCTCCAGATCCGCAGAGTTATCCGGGGCGCTTTCCCGCTGCCAGTTGGCCAGATCCGCCAGAAATTGACCACCTTTGGCGTCCAGACTGATCTGATTCATCGGTGAGCCTCCTTATCATAGTCGTAATAATGAGCGGTGAGTCTGGCCAGATCCCGGGCCTCCTGCCATAAGGGCAGCAGCGCCGCCACCCGGCGTTTGAGGGCCTGGACGGCTTCCGGGTCCGTTTCCTGCCGGGTCAGACCGCGAAGCTCCACGATCCGACTTCGGATCACGGCGGCGTGTTCCGCGTAAACAACAGACATTTCCAACAGCGTCATAGTCTGTCCTCCTTTCCCCGGAGCACCCGGCAGGGCAGGAGCTCCTGCCGGGCCAGGTCAGGTAGACAGTCGGTGCAGGCCAAGGTGCCGTTGCAGACCCAGTATTCCTCTCCTGACGCGATTTCCCGCCCACAAATGGAACAGCGTACCACGGCGGAAACGGAGCGCTTTTTTGTGCTCAAACAGATCCCTCCTAAAAAGAAATACGAAAATGAAAAAAAGTTGTTGACAAATTGATTATGTTCTGCTAAGATAATCCTTGCTGTTGGGAACTGCTGGTGTAGCTCAGCTGGTAGAGCAGCTGATTTGTAATCAGCAGGTCGGGGGTTCGAATCCGTCCACCAGCTCCACAATTTCATATGGGGGAATTCCAGAGCGGCCAAATGGGGCAGACTGTAAATCTGTTGTCACTGACTTCGGTGGTTCGAATCCACCTTCCCCCACCAATCGAACGCAGACTTTGTCTGCGTTCAATTTTTTTCTGCCCACAGTATTCGCCGCACGGTTTCAGCGGGTGGGCCAGAGAAAGCGGAACCGGATGACTTGCATGGAACAGCCTGCGGCCCGTCTGCTTGCTGCCATCCTTTCCGTGTGGCTTTTGCTTATCACCAGGACAAGTTCCCTGTCAACGAGGTAACATTATCACAAGAATTTTGCTAAGTCAAGAATAATTTTACAAGAAACTTGTTAAAATGGATTGACAGCAACACTTTTTTTCGTTATGATTAAGACACCTGTGTCGAGAGTTGTCGAGGAACAGAACGAAAGGAGTTTTTTCCATGAGTTTTGGCGAACGAATTAAATTCCGGCGTGGGGAGCTGAAGCTGTCCCGTGGGGAACTGGCGGGGCGGCTGGGAGTGTCCCCCTCGGCAGTGAGCAACTATGAAAACGGTCTGAGCTTTCCAAAGGAAGATGTGATGCTGCGGCTGTTTGACAGCTTGGAGACAGATCCCAATCAACTGTTTCGGGACAGCTTCCGGGGAGGCGGACAGGCGCTGAGTTCAGAAGAACAGACTTTGCTGCGGAAATTCAGGGAACTTTCCCCATTGGGACGTGAAACGGTGCAGTCTGTGACCGAAGCGCTGTGGGCCTGCCGACAGGAGACGTCCCCGCTCCCGGCGGAGCGGCCCGAGGGCAGGATCATCCCCCTGTACCACACGCTGGCGGCGGTTGGCTGTGTTTCCGCAGTGCCGGGAGAGGATTTTGATGAGATCTCCGTCACAGAGCAAGTGCCGCAGACGGCGGAATTTGCCGTCCGCATCAGCGGGGACGCTATGGCCCCCTATCTGGAGGACGGCGCGGTGGCGTATGTGAGCCGCACGCCTCTGCGGGAGGGAGATGTGGGTATTTTCAGCGTGAACGGCAAGGTCCTTTGCCGGCAGTATGACCGGGACGATTCCGGTACGGTACATTTGTTTTCCCTGAATCGCCGCCGTGCGGATGGGGATGTGACCTTGCCTGCTGCGGAGGCCGGGACGCTGATCTGCTTTGGCCGGGTGCTTACAGGGAACCTGTCAAACCGAAATTGAATGGAACCTCTTGTACTGGGGCGGATCAAAACAAAAATCTTCCGAGTGCGCGATGGGGCATCCATCCGAAGATAGAAGATAAAAACCCCCTGCGGGAAACGGCATAGCCGCTTCCTCGCAGGGGGTTTTATTCAGTTAAGCGGTCATCTCTGCCGCGTGGAGTTTATCGGCTCCGGCTTCACATAGAGCTTGACGCCCTCCATCCTCTCCGCGATCACGCGGGTCCCGATGGGCAGCACCGTGCCGTCGCTGCTGCGGGCGGTCCAGGTCTTGCCCTCTACATACACGGCCCCGGTGCCGGCCTCGTTGTCGATATCCTCTGTTACCCGGGCAGTACAGCCGATGACCCGGTCCAGATTCGTAGGGACGGTTTTTGCATTGGCTCGCTTCATCAGGGGCCGGACCGCCGCCAGAATACCCACGGAGACCGCCAGAAACAGGGCAATCTGAAGCCACAGCGCTGCACCTAAAAAGGACGCCAGCAGAGCCACCGCCGCACCGCCTACAAACCAAATGGATACCAATGCCGCGGTAGCGGCCTCCAAAACGCCGAAGGCCACCACAGCCCCCAGCCAGATCCAGTTCATCATCAAAGAACCCTCCTTTTTTGCAAAATCCATTTCTGCTTGCAGTATAGCACAGTTTTTGGCGAAAAACCACTTCCAATTTGCGGTGGGAGCACGGTTTCCGGTTGCGGATCGGCGGACAGTCTGTTATACTGATTCCATATCGTTTTGAAAGTTGAAAGGAGACATGGACCATGACACTGACGGTTCCCTGTCTGTTTGGTTTGGAAAGTCTGGTGGCGGACGAGATGCGCCGTTTGGACTTAAAAAATGTCCGGGCGGAAAACGGCCGGGTCCACTGTGAAGGAACTTTGGCTGACATTGCCCGACTGAACGTCAACCTCCGCTGCGGCGCACGGGTGCTGATGGAGCTTGGCTCCTTCCCGGCCCGTGATTTCGAGGCGCTGTTTCAGGGGGTCTACGCCCTGCCTTGGGAGAATTATATCCCACGGGACGGCGAGTTCCCTGTAAAGGGCTATTCCCTGAACTCCCAGCTCCACTCGGTCCCCGCCTGCCAGTCCATCGTGAAAAAGGCGTCTGCTAAGCGGCTGGGGGAGAAGTACGGCGTGGAGACCCTGCCGGAGTCCGGCAGCCGGTATCAGATCCAGTTTTCCATCATCAAGGATGTAGCGACCTTGTATCTGGACACCTCTGGCGAGGGCCTTTACAAGCGGGGCTACCGGGCTAAAAACATGGGTGCGCCCCTGCGGGAAACGCTGGCGGCAGCGCTGGTGACCCTCTCCCGTTACCGGGGAAAGGATCCCTTCTGCGACCCCTTCTGCGGCAGCGGCACCATCCCCATCGAGGCGGCCCTCATTGCCAAGAACCGGGCCCCCGGCCTGGACCGCAGCTTCGCCGCTCAGAAGTGGAAAAACATGGACTCCAAGCTGTGGCTGGAGGCCGGTGACGAGGCCATGGATAAGGAATTCCACGGCCATTATGACATCTGGGGCGGCGATATTGACCCCGCCGCTGTGGAGCTGGCGCGGCACAACGCGGAGCTGGCCGGTGTGGAGGACTGCATCCGCTTTGAAGTGGCAGATGCGGGAAAATTCCACCGGGACAGCGAATACGGTCAGCTGGTGACCAACCCGCCCTACGGCGAACGGCTGCTGGAAAAGAAGGAGGCCGAGGATCTGTATCGAATGTTCGGCGCAGCCCTCCGGGATCTGCCTCCCAAGTGGCGAGTGCTGGTGCTCAGCTCCCACACGGAATTTGAGCGGTGCTTCGGCCGACCCGCCGACAAAAAGCGCAAGCTCTACAACGGCATGATCAAGTGCGACGCCTTCATGTACGGAAGATGACCGGAGATCATGCCGTAACGGCGCAGCGCGCCGACGCCGCGTCAACGGCGCGCAAGCGTTTTGCCGCAGACAAAACCTTGGACCGGGCGGGCTTTGCCTGACCGGTCAGGTAAGATCCGGGGCCCCCGCAAAATCAAAGATTTTGTGGGGAACATGATCAAGTGCGACGCCTTTATGTACGGAAGATGACCGGAGAATTTTATACAAAAAGCAATCATGCGGGCAAAAATGACAATTTGTAATCAGAATTTGACGGTTTCGGTTGAAAGGGGAGCGGTCACCCGTGCAGCATATCTTCATCATTAACCCCCATGCCGGGAAAAAGGACCAGACGGGCCGCATTTATGAAATGGCGGACCGTCTGCGGCAGCATGGCCTGACTTGCCAATGTCTGCTGACCCAGCGGTCCGGCGGCGCGGAGGAGATCGCCCGACGGCTGGTGTCCTCCGGGGAGGAGGTCCGGCTTTACGCCTGCGGCGGGGACGGCACTCTGAACGAGGTGGTCAACGGTGCGGCAGGCTTTGACAATGCGGCTGTGACCTGCATCCCCATCGGGACCGGCAACGATTTTCTGAAAAACTTCGGTCCGGACGCCGCCAAGTTTACGGACGCGGAAAACCTCTGGGACGGGGAGGTCCATCCTCTGGACCTTATCGACTGCAACGGCCGCCAATGTCTGACCATTGCCTGCAGCGGCATTGACGCCCGGGTGGCGGAGAGCGTCCATGAGCTGGGGGATTCCCCCTTTCTCAGCGGCCGGGGCAGCTATCTGGCCGCCGTGGCGGTGAATTTCCTGTTCCGGGGCATTGGCCAGCACTGGCGGGTAACGCTGGATGACGAGGTCATCGAGGATGACTTTGCTCTGGTGTCCATGTGCAACGGACGGTATTACGGCGGCGGCTCCACGCCGGTGCCGGAGGCCCGAATGGACGATGGCGTTTTACATACGGTGCTGGTGAAGAACATCAGCCGCATGAAGTTCGCAGGGCTGTTCAGCGCCTATTCCGCTGGTCGCTACCGCTCGCTGCCGCCGGAGGTGATCCGGGTGGTGACTGCCAAAAACGTCCGCATCCAGTCGGAAGATGACATTGTGACCTGTCTGGACGGGGAGACCATCCACAGCCGGGATGTGCGTCTGACTTTGTCGGAAAAAAGGTTGAATTTCTTCGGACCCAAGGGCTGTGATCCCAATTACGGTGCCGGTCCCAAGTGAGGGCGGGAACCGACGATTTTCCCCAATGGAAACTTCATAACTTATTTACAAATTACCCCTTTACAAACCGGGACAGTTGTACTATGATAACAGCGTTAGCACTCAAGGAGACTGAGTGCTAACGCTGAAATTGTTTATCATATGAAAATATACAAGGAGGAACCCAACATGAAACTTACCCCGTTAGCTGATCGTGTGATCCTGAAAATGGTAGAGACCGAGGAGACCACCAAGGGCGGCATCATCCTCACCGGCTCCGCGAAGGAGAAGCCCTCTGTGGCTGAGGTCATTTCCGTGGGCCCCGGCGGCATGGTAGACGGCAAGGAAGTCACCATGACCGTGAAGCCCGGCGATAAGGTCATCACCAGCCAGTATGCCGGCACCAAGGTGACCCTGGAGGACGTGGAGTACGTAGTTGTCCGTCAGAACGATATCTTGGCCATCGTCGAGTAACTCGTCACAAGCTGCACATCCCTCGCTTCGGCCTTGCGGCCAAAGCTCGCTCGTTCCACTGCTCCTCGTTTTTCCGGCACAAACGCTTCGCTGGTTTGCTCCGGAAGGGGATGAAGGAACGGTGGGGCATGTGTCCTGACAAAATGCTTGAATTGATTTTTGCCGCGACATGTGCGTGGCAAAAATTCCTTGACCCCAGCCGTCCTGGACGGCGTCGCCAGTTCACAAACTGGCGAGGGGAAATCTACTGCGCAGCCGTTAGCAGCTTTGCTGCTTTACGGATGCGGCGTGCCCTTTACGGGCAAAGGGGGGACGCAGTCCCCCACTTTAAGAAAAATTCGGAGGTATGAATTATGTCTAAGCTCATTATGCGCGGCGATGAAGCCCGCAAGGCTCTGCAGGCCGGCGTTGACGCTCTGGCCGATACCGTAAAGATCACGCTGGGTCCCAAGGGCCGCAACGTTGTTCTGGATAAGAAGTACGGCGCTCCCCTCATCACCAACGACGGCGTCAGCATCGCCAAGGAAGTGGAGCTGCCCGATCCCTTTGAGAACATGGGCGCACAGCTGGTGAAGGAGGTCTCCACCAAGACCAACGATGTTGCCGGCGACGGTACCACCACCGCTACGCTGCTGGCACAGGCCATGATCCACGAAGGTCTGAAGAACCTGGCCGCAGGCGCCAACCCCATTGTGGTGAAGAAGGGCATGGCCAAGGCTGTGGAAGCCGCCGTGGCCGAGGTCAAGAAGCAGGCCAAGAAGGTGGACGGCTCCAACGACATCGCCCGTGTCGGCGCTGTTTCCAGCGGCGACGAGGAGATCGGCAAGCTGATCGCCGATGCCATGGAGAAGGTTTCCGCCGACGGTGTCATCACCATTGAGGAGTCCAAGACCGCCGAGACCTACAGCGAGGTCGTGGAAGGCATGCAGTTCGACCGGGGCTATATCACCCCCTATATGGTCACCGATACCGAGAAGATGGAGGCCGTCATTGACGACGCCTATATCCTCATCACCGATAAGAAGATCTCCGTCATCTCCGACATCCTGCCCATCTTGGAGCAACTGGTCCAGTCCGGCAAGAAGCTGGTCATCGTGGCTGAGGATGTTGAGGGCGAGGCTCTGAACACCCTGATCGTGAACCGCCTGCGGGGCACCCTGAACGTGGTGTGCGTCAAGGCTCCCGGCTTCGGCGACCGCCGCAAGGAGATGCTGCAGGATATCGCCATTCTGACCGGCGGCACCGTCATCAGCGAGGAAGTTGGCCTGGAGCTGAAGACCGCTACCGTGGATATGCTGGGCCGTGCCCGTCAGGTGAAGGTCACCAAGGAGAACACCACCATTGTGGACGGTGCCGGCGACGCCCAGGCCATCAAGGACCGCGTGGCTCAGATCCGCAGCCAGATCGCCAACACCACCAGCGACTACGATAAGGAGAAGCTGCAGGAGCGTCTGGCCAAGATGGCCGGCGGCGTGGCTGTCATCAAGGTGGGCGCTGCTACCGAGACCGAGATGAAGGAGAAGAAGCTCCGCATCGAGGACGCTCTGAACGCTACCCGCGCCGCTGTGGAGGAAGGCGTGGTCGCCGGCGGCGGCACCATCTTCGTGAACGTCATCCCCGCTGTGGAGGCTCTGCTGGACAGCGTGGACGGCGACGAGAAGACCGGTGTCCGCATCATCGCCAAGGCTCTGGAAGCTCCTATCCGCCAGATCGCTGCCAACGCCGGCCTGGACGGCTCCGTGATCCTGGAGAAGGTCCGCAATTCCGGCAAGCTGGGCTACGGCTTCGACGCTTACAAGGAGGAGTACTGCGACATGGTCGCCGCCGGTATCATCGATCCCGCCAAGGTGACCCGCTCCGCTCTGGAGAACGCCGCTTCCGTCTCCGCCATGGTGCTGACCACCGAGTCCCTGGTGGCCGACAAGCCCGAACCCCCCGCACCTGCTGCTCCCGCTGACCCCGGCATGGGCGGCATGTACTAAGAGACACCGCAAAGCCTTGAAAATAAAGGGCTTTTCCGTGGCAATCTGATGAATTTACCACAAATTTACAACAATTGCCAACGAAAAAGCGCCGAGATATGTATGAAGCTACCGCCTGCATTTTGCAGGCGGTAGCTTTTTTTGCAATTTCTCTATACAAAAGATTAGCCGATTTTTTGCTTGCAGGGGAAGCATCCGGTTTTGGCAGAGATATTCCCCTCAGTCCGTCAGCTTGACGCAGTCGGCAGGGCGGCCGGAGAGCATTTCCAGACCGTGACCGATGGCGGGCAGCACCGCCTCCAGATTCTCCTTAGCCGCCTTGGGGGAGCCGGGGAGGTTCAGGATCAAGGTCCCCTTCCGGATGCCCGCCTGCGCCCGGGACAGCATGGCCCGGCTGGTGATCTGCATGGAGGCATAGCGCATGGCCTCCGGGATGCCGGGAGTCAGCCGGTCGCACACGGCAAGGGTAGCCTCCGGGGTCACGTCCCGTGGGGCGAAGCCGGTGCCGCCGGTGGTTACAAGCAGTTGAATGTTACCGCCGTCGGCCATCTGCCGCAGCGCCGCTTCGATCTGCGCCTGTTCGTCCGGCACCACATCGGTCCGAACCACCTCATAGCCTGCGTTTTTCAGCAGCTCTGCCACCAGCGGGCCGCCCTCGTCGTAGCGCTCGCCCCGGGAAACACGGTCGCTGACCGTCAATACAGCAGCACGATACATACGATCATCTCCTCATTTCAACAGTAGAATATCCCTTGGCTGGATGGCGATCCAAAGCCCCTCCGGGCGGTTCAGCCGCCGCCAATCATCCCGTTCCAGTTCCATCCGCAGGAGGGGGGCACCGGACGCGGCTCCCTCCGGCCGCAGCAGGACGATGGTGGTGAATACATCCTGAATGACCCGCTCCACCGTGCAGTAGAAGGCGTCCGGGGTGCCCTCCGGCACCGTCATCACGTGTCTTGCCCGGATGCCTGCCTGACAGATGTCCGCCGGGACCGGCTTGCCGCAACTCAGTGTCAGGCCCCACGCAGGCAGCGTTACGGCGCTGCCTGCCGGTACGGCCTCCACGATGTTCTTGCATCCGGAGAGCCGGGCGGCGGCCTCCGTTTCTGGCTCGTGAAACAGCTGCCGCAGAGTGAAGGTTCCTTGCGAGGCCCCCTGATCCAGTACGCACACCCGCTTGCAGTTGCGGAACACCTCGCCCCGGTCATGGGACACCCATAAAATCGGTCCGGAGAAATTCTCCAGAAAATCGGACAGCTTCAGCTCCAAGTCCCATTTCAGATAGCTGTCCAGCGCGGAAAACGGCTCGTCCAGCAAAATGACCTCCGGCTGGGAGCAGAGAATCCTTGCCAGCGCCACCCGCTGCTGCTGTCCGCCGGAAAGCTGGGCAGGATACCTCTTTTCCAGACCCTCCAGCCGAAAGCGGTGGAGGGTCGCCGACAGCGCGGCAGCTTTTTCCGCCTTGGAGCCGGAGCGGATGCCGCAGAGGATGTTTTTCTCCACCGTCATGGTGGGGAACAGGGCGTAATTCTGGAATAAATACCCCACCCGGCGCTGCTGGGGCGGCAGGTCGATCCCGGCCTCGCTGTCAAACAGCACCCGGCCGTTCAGCACGATCCGCCCCCGATCCGGGGTCATGATCCCCGCGATGCATTTGAGGGTCATGCTCTTGCCGCAGCCGGAGGCCCCCAGCAGGGCCAGCGTTTCCGTCTCCGCCTGAAAGCGGACGTTCAGATGGAAATTCCCCAGCTGCTTTTCAATTTCTACAAGCAGGCTCAAGCCGTCCCCCTCCTTTTCCAACTGGACACCAGAAAGTCCCGGCGTTCCAGCATATTCACCGTCAGCAGCACCACGGCGGAGATGGTCAGGTTGACCATTACCCATTTCATAGCCAACGCGTCATTGCTGGTCTGCCAAAGCTGGTAGACCGTGGTGGAGATGGTGGCGGTCTTGCCGGGGGTGTACCCGGCGATCATGCTGGTAGCGCCGTATTCGCCCAAGGCCCGGGCAAAGGCCAGCACCGTTCCCGCTAAGATGCCCTGCCGGCAGCAGGGCATCCGGATGTGCCAGAAAATATAGGCGTTGGAAAGGCCCAGTGTCTGTCCGGAGTAGGCCAGCGTCTCGTCAAAGGATTCGAAAGCTCCGCGGGCGGTGCGGTACATCAACGGGAAGATCACCACGGCGGTGGCAAAGATGGCGGACCACCAGGTCATCACCACCTTTACGCCGAAATGACGCAGCAGCCACGCGCCGAGGATCCGCTTTGGTCCCAGCAGCCGCAGCAGCAGATAGCCGATGACAGTGGGGGGCAGCACCAGCGGCAGCGTCAGCACCACGTCCAGAACGCCCTTCACCAGCCGGGGCAGGCGGGCGATATAGTACGCCGCGAAGACCCCGGCGAAAAAGACGATCACCGTGGAAATAGCCGCAACGCGCAGCGAGTTCCATAGGGGAAACAGGTCCATAAGTTACCTCCTGAGGGGGATGGAGGACCGACGGCTCGCCGCCGTATCAGCGGGGGGCAAGCGATTTATCGTCGGCCTTTTCAGAAAAAATTCTCGGTCAAGCGGCGGAGAAGCCCACGGACTCAAACACGGTCATGGCCGCGTCGGTCTGGAGATAGGCCAGGAAGTCCTGGGCGGCATCCTCCTTGTCTCCCTTGAGCACGGCGGCGGGGTAGATGACCTGACCGCACATCTCGGCAGTGGCGCTGTCCACCATCGTCAGACCGGCGGAGTGGGCGTCGGTGGCGTAGATGATGCCGCAGTCCACGGCACCCTCGCTGACCTGAGAGGCAACCTCCTTCACGTTGTTGCCGTAGGTCAGCTTATTTGCGACGGCGGTCTCGTCGATGCCGTAGTAGTTGAAGATCTTTAGGGTGTACTGGCCCACGGGCACATCGCTGTTGCCGATGGCCAGCATCACATCGCCGCCCTTCAGCAACTCGGCAAGCTGGTCAAAGCTCTCAATGCCCTTGGGATTACCCTCGGGAACGGTGAGCGTCACCTTGTTTTCCAGAAGATTCACACGGCTGTCGGTGACGATGAGGTCAAGCCCGTCGGGGTTCTTCTCGGCATCACCGATGAGGCTGCCGTCCATGGCGTTCATCTGCTTGGGAGCGGCGGAGATGAACAGATCGCAGTCCGCGCCCTCCTTGATCTGCTTGAGCAGGGTGCCGGAGGAATCGAAGTTATATGTAACGGTCACGCTGGGGTTATTCTGCTCGTACATTTCCTTGAGCTGGTTCATGGTCTCCGTCATAGAGGCGGCTGCGAACACGATCAGCTCCACCGGCTCACCGGCGGGGGTTTCCGTGGGGGCGTTGTCCTGCGTCTGGGAACCGTCAGCGGCGTCGGCACTGGTGTCGGTTTTACCGCCGCAGGAGGTGAGGGACAAGGTCAGGCACAGGGCCAGCAGCAGAGACAAACACTTTTTCATGTTGGTTCTTCCTTCCTGATTCGATGAAAAATCTATCTCGACTTTACAGAGTAAAGCGTGATACTCAATCAAGATGAACGGTTCGGAAAAGCAGGAGCGCGCTTGGGCGCTCTCGCTTTTATTTTCCGAAGGGGCAGTTGGGCCAGTGACAGGGCTTGCAGCCAAGGCACAGTCCGCCCTCGCCCATCACGGCGAAATCTCTGTGGGTCAGCTCCACACCTGCCGCGATCCGGGGTAGGGCCAGGTCGAAAATGGTGGCCCCGGCATACATCACACAGCCGGGCAGGCCGCAGATGGGGGTGCCGTCCTCAAAATAGCCCAGCAGGAACATGGCGCCGGGCAGCACGGGTGCGCCGTAAGTGACGATCCGTGCGCCGCTCGCCCGGATACCGCCGGGGGTGTTGTCGTCCGGGTCCACGCTCATGCCGCCGGTGCACAGGATCAGGTCCGCGCCGGTTTTCCGGGCTTCGCCGATGGCGTTGGCCACATTTTCTACGCCGTCGCCGGAATAGGCGGTGGAGATGGTCTCGATACCGTAGGCCGCCAGCTTCTCCTTTACCACAGGGGTGAAGGTGTCCTGAATGAGGCCCTTCTTCACCTCGCTGCCGGTGGCGATGATGGCGGCGGTCTTCTTCACATAGGGCAGCAGCTCCAGCAGGGGCGCTGTTCCTGCCGCTGCTTCGGCAGCCGCCAGCTTCTCTTCCTGGATGATGAGAGGGATGACCCGCATACCCGCCAGCTTGTCCCCCTTTTTCACGGCGGTATTGCCCTTCCGGGTGGCGATCATCACATCCTCCCGGGAGTTGACGGCGATGAGCCGCTGGCTGTCCACCCGGAACAGGCCGTCGCAGGCGGCTCGCAGCTCGATCTTGCCCTCCTTCGTCTCACTGCGGACCATGTTCTCCTGACCACACAGGGCCAGCAGCCGCTCCGCCGCATCATTTTCGTGGACCATGCCCGGAGTCATCTCCCAGACATACAGGTTCTCCTTGCCCATGCTCAGGAGAACGGGAATATCGTCCTCTGTGACGATGTGGCCCTTGCGGAACCGGGCGTCCTTATACTTGTCCTTGATGATCTGGGTCATATCATGGCACAGCACGTGGCCCACGGCCTCCTCTGTTCGGATCAGCTTCACTTCAGCACCTCAATTTCGTCTCCGGGCCTGACAACGCCCTCTTTTACTACCACGGCGAAGATGCCCTCCGTGGGCATGACGCACTTGCCGACCGCCTTTTTGATGGCGCAGTCGTTGTGGCATTCCTTGCCGATCTGGGTGACCCCCACCTCCGTCTCTCCGATGCGCAGATGGGTGCCCACCGGCAGGTGCTTGAGGTCGATGCCCTCTGTATTGATATTCTCCGCGAACACGCCCGGGTCCAGGGGAATAGGCGACAGGGCCCGCATGGTGTCGATGCTTTCCTCCGCCAACAGAGAGATCTGGCGGTGCCAGTCCCCGGCGTGGGCGTCCCCCACGATGCCGTGACGCAGTTTCAATTCAATTTCCGGAACGGGCTTTTTCAGTGTTCCCTTTTTCTCGCTGATATTGACGGATACGACCTTTGCCATGGTTCTATCAGTCCTCTCGCTTATAGTCTCCGCTCTTGCCGCCGGATTTTTCCAGCAGGCGGATGTTGGTGATCTCCATATCCTTCTGCACCGCCTTGCACATATCGTAAACGGTGAGGGCCGCCACGGAAACGGCGGTCAGTGCCTCCATCTCTACGCCGGTGACGCCGGTGCAGGTGACGGCGGCCTGAATTTCCACCATGCACGGTTCATCAGACAGGCGAAACGTGATGTCGATGCCCGTCAAGGGCAGGGGGTGGCACATGGGGATCAGCTCCCAGTTGCGCTTGGCGGCCTGAATACCCGCCACCTGGGCCACCGCCAGCACATCACCCTTTTTCAGGGTACCGTTTTTGATATGGACCATAGTTTCCGGTGATATGCGGATCTCCCCCGCCGCCACCGCCCGCCGGTGGGTCACAGCCTTTTCCGTTACATCCACCATCCGGGCGCGGCCCTGCTTGTTGAAATGGGTCAGTTCTCCCATGGTTCAGCCTCCGATCTCATTCATGGTCCGGGGCGTATCGCTGGCATGCTCTGTCAGGTGGTGCCCCTTGGGCTTATGCAGGATGCCCCGTAGGATGGCGTCCTCCAATTCCCTGCCGTGAAGTCCCCGGAGGGAGATTTCCTCCCGGCTGTGGAGACAGCCCTTCAGCTTGCCGTCCGCCGTTACCCGGATGCGGCGGCACGCTCCACAGAACTCGTGGCTCATGGGGGTGATCAGCCCCACAGCACCCATGGCTCCCGGCAGACGGTACCGCCGGGCCACGCCATTGGGTTCGATTTCTTCCAGCGCCGGGAATCGGTTCAGAATCTCAGTTACCGGCAGAAAGCGTTCCTTTGGCCATGCCGCACAGGGCCCCATAGGCATCAGCTCGATGAACCGCACCTCCCAGGGGTGCTCTTTCGTCAGGTTCAGAAAATCCTCGATCTCGTCATCGTTCACGCCGCCCATCAGCACGGTGTCCAGCTTCAAATTCTGAAATCCGGCATCCTCCGCTGCCCGGATGCCCGCAAAGGCGTCCTCCAGATCTCCCCGGCGGGTGATTTCCCGGAATCGCTCCGCCCGCAGGGTGTCCAGACTGATGTTCAGCCGGTCCACTCCGGCCTCCCGCAGGGGCTTTGCTAACTCCGGCAGCAGGCTGCCGTTGGTGGTGAGGCAAAGCTCCTTCAATTCCGGGATGGTCCGCAGCGTTCGGCAGATGTCCAGAATCCCTCGCCGCACCAGCGGTTCTCCGCCGGTGAGACGGATCTTCCGGATTCCCAGCTTCACCGCAGCCCGGGCGATCTCGCCGTATTCCTCTACGGAGAGGACGGCCCCATGGGGACCCTTTTCCACGCCGTCCGCCGGCATACAGTATTGGCACCGGTAATTGCAAAGGTCCGTTACCGACAGCCGCAGATAATCAATTGTCCGGCCATATTGATCGATCATCGCATTACTTCCTATCGTCCCAAGCTGCGGCCCGGAATTTCTCCGGGCGTGTTCGCCGGGGCACACGGCCCGCAGCAGCGTCCGGCCGCCAAGTTTTCTAAGGTTGACCTTTATTATAGCAGATATTTCCTCAAAATACAAACTCCTTTTCCGCGGCTGAAGAAAGGCGGCGCGGCATGAAAAGCGGGTCCGGCTTGGAGGACTGTTTCACGAGAAGGAAATGCCCGCTGTGGTGTGAAAAATTCCGGCTGTTCGCAGCGATAAATTTTAACCGGATTGTAGCATCTTGTTCACAATTTGTTCATGATTATAAAGCAACTTTCCGCTATGGTAGGTTTATAGAAGTGTACATAGGTGCTAAACTGAATTTAGGAGGTTTTTTATGAGACGATTTTTCAGAAAACGGCTTCCGGCCTTTCTGCTGACGCTGGTCATGGTCATGACGATGGTCCCGGCCGTGTCCGCAAAATCTTCAGCGGATCTGACTTATGAAGTGGATAAGGGGGACTCTGTATCATTCAAAGAGCGGGAGTTCCGCGACCTTTACAGAAGTGAATATAGTGGTGATCCCAGCTATGTGGTATTCACCGATTACAGCGATCTGGATGACTATGGGTACTTGACCGCTGTGAATTACTATGATAAGACTGTGAGCCTCAGTGAAAGCGATCTGCGTAACACATGGTTTTATTATGACAGCCGCGATGTGCCCAAGAATATGGACTACGCGTTGGATGGCTTGACATTTGAAGCCAACCGCCGGGCCGACAGCGGCACGCTGCGGCTGAAATTTGAGATCTATGACGCCGACGGCAAGAATTATGTGTACGGCACCATGGATATCAAAGTCGGCGGCGGTTCCGGTTCCTCCAAGGGTGACATCACCTACACAGTGAAGCCCGGCGAGGAAGTTGTATTTAGCGATGAAGATTTCAGCAATGCCTATGACAAGGCTGGCGGCTCCGGCACGATGAAGTATGTGGCATTTGAAAAGCCTTCCTCTGATTACAGTGATGCCGGTACCGTTTATTCCCGGTACGGCAAGCGGAATGCAACCTCTTTTACCCGCTCTGAACTGGACGATTACAAGTTCTACTACGGTGACAGCGACTACGGCGACTACGATTTGGACGAACTGAGCTTTGTGGCAGATAAGTCTTTTTCCGATAGTATTGAGATTGCATTTACAGCTTACGGCGGGAGAGGCAGCAAGGAGAATGATTCTGTCAGCGGAACCCTGAAAATCACATCTTCTAAATCTGCATCCTCCAGCAAGGGTGACATTACTTACACGGTGAAAGCCGGTGAGGAAGTTGCCTTTGACGATGACGATTTTGAGAAGATCTATGAGAACAGCAGCTGCACCGGCAGCTTCAAGTATGTGGAATTCAGCCGGCCCGACAGCGCGTTCAACGATGCCGGTACCCTCTACTCCCGGTATGGCAAGCGGAATGAGACTGCCTTCACCCGTTCCAGCCTCAGCAGCAACAAGTTCTACTACGGTGACAGCGACTATGGTGACTACGATCTGGACGAGCTGAGCTTTGTGGCGGATCGGACCTTCTCCGGCAGCGTGGAGCTGAGCTTTACCGCCTATGGCGGCACCGGTACCCGGACCAACCAGAATGTCACCGGTACTCTGGTCATTGCCACCGGTAAGACTGGTTCGTCCACGACCAAGGGTGATATCACCTATACGGTGAAGGCCGGAGACGAGGTCGCCTTTGACGATGACGATTTCGAGAAGTTCTACAACAACAGCAGCTGCTCCGGCACTCTCAAGTATGTGGAGTTCAGCCGGCCCGACAGCGCGTTCAACAATGCCGGTACCCTCTATTCCCGGTACGGTAAGCGGAATGAGACTGCCTTTACCCGTTCCAGCCTCAGCAGCAACAAGTTCTACTACGGTGACAGCGACTATGGTGACTACGATCTGGACGAGCTGAGCTTTGTGGCGGACAAGTCCTTCTCCGGCAGCGTGGAGCTGAACTTCACTGTCTATGGCGGCACCGGCACCCGAACCAACCAGAACGCTGCCGGTACACTGGTCATCACCACCGGTACATCTGCGGTAACATCCCGATATGTGGGCAACATCCGCTACAATACCACGCCCAACACCGCCCTGCAGATCAACGCCAATGACATTGCCCGCCTTTTCCGTAAGTACACCTCTGGCGGGGCCTTGCAATATCTGACGCTGACCAGTGTACCCGCTACCGGCAGTCTATACTACAACTATTACAATGCCAGCAAGTACGGCGCGACGCGGACGCAGCTCACCGCTTCTATGGCGGGCAGTATGATTTTCTCCTACAGTCCCGCCTCTGCATCGGAATATGACCTCTCCGAGCTGACCTATATCCCCAGCGGCAGCAATTACTGCACAGCCCTCACCTTTACCGGATACAGCAGCAGCGGAACGGCTGTTTCCGCAACCATTCTGATCAGTGTGACGGCTTCTCCGGTGTCTGAGGTTTACAGCGTGACCACCAAGGGTACCTCCGTGAACTTCCCGGCAAACTCTGTGTATTCCGCGGTGGCATCCGCCACTGGCTTCGGCCTTAGCAGCATCCAGCTGCTGGAGCTGCCTGCCTCCACTGCCGGCGTTCTGTACGTTGGCTCCTATGCGGCGGATACCACCAGCGCTTACAGCTATGGAAATGGAACTGATTCCATGGGTCAGCTGCGCTTCATTCCCAACAGTGGGTTCACCGGTTCTGTCTCCATTCCCTATGTGGCATTGAGCAGCAGCGGCACCGCTTTGGGGGCCGGTGTGGTCTCCATCGGCGTGGTGGACAGCGTGAAGAAGTTTACGGATATCTCTACCTCCACCTGGTGCTATAAGTATGTTACGGAACTTGCCAGCGCCAATGTTATCTCCGGCTACAGCAACGGAACGTTTCAAGAGAAGAATACCATTACTTACGGCGCGGCCCTGAAGCTCATCATGCTGGCGGCGGGCTACGGCGAGCAGGCCCCCACGGTGAAGGGCAGCCCCTTCAGCGGCTATCTGGCGAAGGCCAAGGCTGCCGGACTGGTGTCCGGCAATCCCAAGCTGAACGGGCCTATCACCCGTCTGCAGATCGCGCAGATCGCCGCCAAGGCGTTGAAGCTTTCTACCACCGGCCTGCCCAGCAAGAAGCCCTTTACCGACACCAATGACGTCTATGTGCAGGCGCTGAACGCCGCCGGTATCATTGAGGGGTACTTCTCCAACGGCACCAGCACCTATAAGCCCAACAACACCCTGACACGCGGTCAGGTCTCTGCCATCGTGTGGAGAATGAAAAATTCCGTACAGTAAAAATAGAATACTTGTGGAACCATGCGGTCAGCCGAGAGGCTGACCGCGTGGTTTTTTAGGTCGATAGAGCGCATGACTGCAAGTGGCGGGGGAGCCGTGATTCTGAATTTCCTGTGCTTCCTTTGCCGCCTTGAAGCGGGGATCTGTGGGGCCCGCTTGAATTTCCGCATGGTATTGATATAATAAGCATATACAGATGTGCTTGCTTATGGCATTGAGGTCTCCTTTGAAAGCCTGCTCCAATGTATCCATGTGCGGCGTTCGGCTTCGGCCATGGCCGGAACCAGTGGAGGTCTTGTATTTTGCGTGTGTTGGCATGGCCGCGGGATCAAAAATCGAGAGGTGAATGGGATGAAACGCAGAATCTTGACGGTATGTTTGTTGCTGGCGCTGCTGCTGACCGCCTGCGGCGGGCAGAACAGGGAGCCGGAGAATCCGCCGGATGTGAAGCCGTCGGCACCGGGAGAGGAGGCAGCGGAACCTCCCGATGAAACGCCGGAACCTGAACCTGCAAAGCCGGAGAAAAAGAGCCGCTGACTCTGGAAAACCTGCTGACGGACATCTACACCGTGGCACCCGGCACGGCGGGCAGCTCTCTGCGGGCCACCTATGCCACCGGAGAGCTGCTGGACTGGATCGATGTGAACTCGGTGGAGCAGGAGGTCGTATTCAGGTGGATAGATGAAAACGTGCCCATGGAAAACTCTGCGGAGCTGGCCCGGGCATGGGCGGCGGTGCTGACGGAGGCGGAGACCCTCATGCGGGGCGATGAGACGGCCTATGACGCACTGGATGACGCGGGCTATACCATGGAACAGCCGTACCGCAGCACGGGCCGGGTGAAGTGGGCGGCGTGGAAGCTGCTCCCCCTGTTTACGCAGATTTTAGACCGTACGGAACGCACGGAGTACCGCTACGAAGCGCCGGGGGATTACAGCGCTGTGACGGAGGAAGCCCTTGCGGGTATCTGGGTGGACGATGCGGGTACCACCGTTCTGCTGTTTTCCGAGGACGGCTGCCGCATCGTGTATCCGGAACTGGAGTTGCTTGGCGAAACCGCCTATCCCTTCCGCGTCCGGGACCGCAGCAGCGTGGGATACTGTCCGGAGTTGGACATTGACTATCTGCAAAATGACTTTTCCGCTCCGCTTGTTTACTACGTGTCCGGCATCGATGACACTCACTTCTGGAGCAACACCCAGAATGAGTGCTTCCGCAGACTGGCGTAAAAGGGGCGCGGAAAATCGGCCCTATCAAATGTGCCCTTGCAGGCGTGGACGCTTTTTCTGCGTGATTTTTCACACATATAAGTTGACGCAGCCGTCTCTGGGATGCTCTCCCGGAGACGGCTGCGTTGTTTCAGTCTGAAATGGATTTATCTTCTTCTGCGGCCGCCCTGCTTGCCGGAGATGTTCCGGTTCAGGTCTGCCATTTTCCGCTCCGAGGAGGAGAGAAACTGCTTGAGCTTGTCCTCGAAGGCCAGATCGCCGGAGGGGGTGGTGTCCGCTGCCTGAACGGCGGGCCGCCGGGGAGCCGCCGCGGGACGGGGGGCTGCTGCCGGACGGGGCTGGAAGCTCCGCTGGGCGGGGCGCTCCGGTGCGGGCAACGCCTTTTTGATGGAAAGATCCAGCTTTCCGTCCTTGATAGCAAGGAGCTTTACTTTAACGTCCTGCCCCTCCTGCAAAAAGTCATGTACATCGTTGACATAGCTGTTGGCGATCTCCGAAATATGTACCAGGCCGGACTTGCCGCCCTCCAAGGCCACGAAAGCGCCGAATTTTGTAATACTGGTGACCTTGCCCTCTAAGACTGTTCCGACCTCGTACTCCATAAGTGCTGTGTTACTCCTATTCTTATTCTTGTTAAAATAATAGTAACCGGCTGTGCCGGTAATGCTCAGTTGGATCGATCTAAAAACAGATAGCTGTTGCTGTCGATCATACCCAGTTCTTCCCGGGCCAGTTCTTTCATTTTCTCCTCGGTGGGACCTTCTGCGATGTCGCTCCGCAGCGTCTCATTTTCCTGCTGGACATTCTCTACCTGCCGGGCATACTGATCCCGTTCCGCCTGCGCGGCCCGGACCTGCCCCTGAAGGGCATAAAGCCGCCAGCCCACTGTGGCCAGAAGCAGCAGGAGCACCACATGGACCAGCAGATTACCGGATTTTTTCTTTTTTGCGAGTTTGACGGGCTTTGCCATGGGACATCCCTCCTTTGCGAAGGGGCTTCCATACTCCTTCAATATGTATTGTAGCGTATTTCCTGAGAAAATAAAAGAGGGTTTTTGCCTGAAATGCAAATTTTTTACAAACTGCGGCGCAAAACCGTCCCGGTAGACTCAGAAATTGGAACAATTCCATCCACCGGTCCATCCAGAAGTCCCAAACCGGCCGCAGGGGCCGTGAGAGCAGGGAAAAAAACAGAACGCCGCCGCCCAGACCTCCCAGCAGGATGAACCCCCGGAGTTGGCCATCCGACTGCCGCAGGACGAACAGAAAGACCGCCAGACCTACGGCCTGACAGTAGAGCAGGTCCAGCGGCGCCGTCAGTCGGGGGTGCCGCAGCCGCACCGCCCGCAGCAGGTCGTACAGGACCCCGGCGCCCAGACCCAGCAGAATCGACAGGAGGAACGTGCGGAGCTGCTCCGTGACATGGATGGCCATGGCCTATCCGAACAGACGGCTGAAAAAGCCGCCCTGACGGTTCGGAGTGTCCTCATAGGAGATGGAGGTGATGCGGCCATCCACATACAACTCGCCCCCCTCTAAAGACAGCTTGCCGATGTGCAGGTCCTCCCCGGTGACGATCAGGGTCCCGGCGGAGGTGGTCATGATGACGCCGCTCTCGTCGAAGCGCTCCACATCCTCCACGCCGGAAACGGTAAGATGCGCCCGGTCCATCAGCTCCAGCCGATGAGGGGTGACGGGCATATTGAAGTCATTGGTCATAAGATCCCTCCCTGCCCTCAGTGTATGCGGACAGGGAGGAAGATAGAAGAACTTATTGGATCTGCCGGTACAGGGCGGCGGCATCGCTCTGCCGCACGGTTTCCTGAACGGACAGCACCTCCACGGTGACGGTCCGTACGCCGAAGCGAAGGGTGATCTGGTCTCCCTCCTTCACCTCGTAGGAGGCCCGGGCGGGCTTACCGTTGACGGTGACCAATCCATTGTCGCAGGCTTCGTTGGCCACGGTCCGCCGCTTGATGAGCCGGGAGACCTTGAGATATTTGTCTAAGCGCATGATGCTTCCTTTCTTGAAAAATGAAAAAGGGGGCGTAACGCCCCCTTTACGGTGTGAATTTATTCAGCCACAGCGTCCTTCAGAGCCTTGCCGGCCTTGAACACGGGCACCTTGGAAGCGGGGATCTCGACAACTTCCTTGGTACGGGGGTTACGGCCGGTGCGGGCAGCGCGGGACTTGACCTCGAAAGAACCGAAGCCAACCAGCTGGACCTTGTCGCCTTCCTTCAGAGCGGCGGTAATGGCGTCCAGGGTAGCGGAGACAGCAGTCTCAGCGTCCTTCTTGGAAATTTCAGCGGCAGCGGCCACGGCGGCGATCAGTTCAGCTTTGTTCATGAGTATATCCTCCTGTAAAATAATTAAAATTCCATTTATCTTTTATCGCGTTTCCGCAATGAAGATCTTAGTTTTCTTTGGCTTGCTCCCAAAGAGCGATTTTTTCCGCTTCCGTATAGGCGCTCAGCGGACGGTCGGCGGCATCCGCCACCCGGCGGAACCGACCTTGATATTTGTCACAGGCCCGGTGCAGAGCGTCCTCCGGGTCCACACCGGACATCTGGGCGATCTTGCAGAGGATGAACAGAGCGTCGCCCAGCTCCTCCCGGATGCCGTGAGGACTGTCCACAGGCTGTCCGGCCTCCACGGCCTGCCGCAGCTCGGCGGTTTCCTCATCCAGCTTGTCCAGCGCACCGGCAGCGGAGTCCCAGTTGAAGCCGGCCTTTACGGAGCGGGAGACGATCTTTTCCGCCCGCCACAGCGCCGGCAGCGTATGGGGGACGGCTTCCACAGCGTCCGCCGGGGAGGTGAACCCCTTTTCTTTCTTTTTCTGAGCCTCCCAGCCCTCCAGCGCCTGCGCGCTGTCGGCGGCCTCGGCGGCACCGAATACATGAGGGTGGCGGAACACCAGCTTCTGAGCCACGCCGTCCACCACGTCATCTGCGGTGAAACGGCCCTGCTCCTCTTCCATCACGGAATGGAACACCACCTGAAGCAGAACATCCCCCAATTCCTCGCACATACCGGGGATGTCATTCCGGTCAATGGCGTCCAGCGCCTCGTAGGTCTCCTCCAGAAAATTCCGGCGGATGGACTGATGGGTCTGCTCGCGGTCCCAAGGGCAGCCCTCGGGGGCGCGCAGCAGGTGCATGATGGTGAGAAGATCCTCCCACCCATAGCGTTGTTTCCTTTGAAAATTTACCATATCTCCACTGCCTTTGCAAGCTATTTTATCCTGAAAACGTTGATATAACAGGATTTTTTATAAATCGTTCACTTCAAGCGCAAAAGTTTGGCTATTTTTTCGCCTTTAGGCAGAGCTTTTACGTCCTCTGCCTGTAAGATTCGCAGGGCAATGACCAGAACGCCGTATACCACCACACCGGCCAGAATGCCGCAGAAGGTAGCGAGGGCATTGGCACCGTAAGCGCTGTGGCCGCTGAGGACTCTGGCAACAAGGCCGCACACTGCCCAGGCGGCGGCGCCCATCACGGCGGAGGCTACGATGGGCTTTCCGAACAGCCGCGTGTACCGGGGCTTCTCCGGGGAATATTTCCACACGAAGAAAAGGTTCAGTCCGCAGATGGTCAGATAGCAGCACAGGGTAGAAATGGGCGCGCCGTGGATGCTGATGTCCGGGTTGCCCACCAGAATGTAGTTCATGACCACCTTCACCACGCCGCCGGCGATGACGGTGAAAATAGGAAGCTTCTCCTTACCATAGGTCTGCAAAATGGCATTGGTCAAAATCATCAGGCAGATGAAGATCAGGGCAATGCCTAAAATCTGCAAATGGGGACCCGCCGCCAGCGCGTCCTCCGGCTGCATGGGCAGCATGAGCCGTTCAATGGGGGTGGACAGCACGGAGAGACCCACGCCCGCGGGCAGCGCCAGAATGGCGATGAGTCGGAAGGCGGAGGAAATGATGCGGTCCGCCTCAGCGTGGTCCTTCCGGGCCAGCGCCGCCGCCGCGAAGGGAATCAGGCTCATGGTGACAGGATAAACAAAGGAGGCCACCATGTTGGGCATATTCATGGCGATGCGGTACTGGCCGTTCAGCACAGCCGCTGCTGTTTCTGAAAGGCCCAGCCCGTTTTGCAGGCGGCCCATGACGATCTTGGTGTCAATGATGTTGATGATGCTCATGGCGGAGTTGCTCAGGGTGATGGGAACGCCGATGAGCAGGATCTGCTTAATGATCTGCCCGCTGGAGGAGGGAACGTCCAAAGATTCCTTCCGGTTCCGGTGGGTGACGAGATAGGCGCACAGGAACAGCATGGATACCGCTGTGCCCGCCGTGACGCCCACGATGGCCCCCGCCGCGCTGAGCTCAGCGGTTTTGCCGATGTGGAGCACGTACCACGCTAAAGGCAGGCCGATGCCAAGCTTCAAAAGGGCCTCCAGCACCTGACTGACGGCAGTGGGGGTCATGTTGCCCTGACCCTGCGTGTAGCCCCGCATACAGGCCAGCAGGCACACGCAGAACACCGCTGGGGCCAGCGCCTGTACGGCAGTGGCGGCCAGAGAGTTGTTCAGGAACCGGGCCAGTGCGTCCGCACGGAAGAACATCAGCACGGAGCAGACCAGACCCAGACCGAAGAACAGCCAGATGGCGGTGGAGAAGATCCGCCGCTTCTCGTTTTCCAGCCCCTTGGCGTGGGCCTGACTGGTCATCCGGGAGATGGCCAGGGGCAGGCCCGCCGTGGAAAAGGTCAGCAAAAAGTTGTAGATCTGGTAGGCGGTGTCAAAATAAGTTTGTCCCGCGCTGCCCAGAATATTGCTGAGAGGGATCTTGTAGGCCGCGCCGATGAGCTTGACGATGACCACAGCCGCCGCCAGAATGGCGGCGCCGCCTAAGAAGGATTGCTTTTTCGCAGGAGTTGGCATGGATATTACCTCGAATTTTCAGATTGAGACAGGGCGGGCGTACCGCCGCTATTGGTTAGGTATGCGCCGCAGGAGCGGAACATACCCGTCATTACAGCTTTTCGCCGCAGTCCCGGCAGTATACGTCCTCCGGCTGGACCTCATGTCCGCAGCGGGGGCAGATCAGATGGATGATGGGTTCTCCCTCCAACTCCCGGAGCCGGGCCTTGAGCTCATCGATCTCCCGCATTTTTTCCAGCAGCAGCTCAGAATCCGTAGGGGTGCCGGTGTGGGTGGCATACAGCAGCTCGCCCAGTTCCCGGAGACCGACGTTGACGCCGGCGCGGAGATCCGCGATCTCTAACTGCCGCTTGGCGGCGTCCGTCAGCCGTTTGGCCCCCAAACCCATGGTGCAGATGGCGTCCCGCGCCAGTCCTTCCGCCTTGGTCCAATACGCTTCACAGCTATGTTCCATGAATGACCCTCCTTACGGCCGTGGCCGCCCGTTTAAGTTTCGGGAACGTATTTTTGATAAAACTCCGCGAAAGCAGCCTGGTTTTGCTGAATTTTCTCCGGCCGCTCCGTGTATTCCTTGGGATACTTCAGGTTAAAGACCCGCTCGATGTGGTTGGTGCCGGGCTCCACCATTTTAGTGGAACCGCCCGCACCGAAGGACAGGATGGAGCACAGCTCCGACATGATGTCCACGTTGTACCAGCACTCTCCGCCGGGGCGGCTCCAACCCACGTTCTCAAAGCTGCCGGACATATACTTCTGCCGGTAGAGGTAGTAGGGGACGAAGCCTGCGGCCCGCAGGGTAGGGGCGGCATAGTCCAGCATGGACTGCACGGCGGCGCCATCGGGAATGGAGAGACCCTCCATGAGAATGCGGCTGCCCTTTTTCAGCGCCAGCGTGTGGATGGTGATGTCATCGGCCCCCAGTTCCAGACATTTGTCCAGAGAACGGCGGAAGCCCTCCGGCGTATCCTCTGGCAGGCCCGCAATGAGGTCCATGTTGACATGGGGGAAGCGGTAGGCCCGCACCAACTCCATGGCCCGCACGGTATCGGACGCGACATGGCGGCGGCCGATGGCGGCCAGCACATGATCCTCCATGGTCTGGGGATTCACGCAGACCCGGGTGACGCCGTGGCTTTTCAGAACAGCCAGCTTTTCGGCGGTGATGGTATCCGGACGGCCGATCTCCACCGTGATCTCCGGACAGGCGGAGAGGTCAAAGGACTCTTCCAGAGCCGTCAGGATGGCGTCCATCTGATCCGGCATCAGAATACCGGGCGTGCCGCCGCCCATGTAAAAGGCGCGGGGGCGCAGACGATTGCTGCGCACCATGTCTCCGCCGGAGCGAATTTCCCCGATCAGAGCTTTTACATAGGGCTCCACCAGAGAAAAACTCCGCTCCACGCTCTGACTGACAAAGGAGCAGTAGGCGCAGCGGGTGGGACAGAAGGGAATACCCACATACAGGTCGATATCCCGCTTTTCCAGCCGCTTCAACGCCTGATAGCCCACGGCACCAGTCTCCAAAGCCAGTGCCGCCCGCTCCTCAGGGACGAAATAGCGCGCCTTCAGTTCCCGCTTGGCTTCCTCCGGGGTCTTGCCCTCCATCAACGCCCGTGTGATGGGCTTGTCGGGCCGGACGCCGGTGAGCATCCCCCAGGGGGGCAGCGTCAGCTTTTCCGCGGCGCGGAGCGCTTCCGGCAGCTTGGGATACAGATCCAGAAATGCCAGATAGAAGCAGGCCGCCACAGCGTAGCGCCGCTGGCCTTCTTTTTCAAAGTCCGTGCCGGTGAGGGGGGATGCAAAGGTCCCGGCGGCGGTGTATCCGTGATAGTGCAGCTCCGCTGAGACCTGGCAGTCCGCCGCCGTTTCCCCGGCGGCAAGGCGGCACCACGCCTCGTCTCCTGGCTGCACCGCGTCATAGGTCGGTTTTTCCAGCGGAAAGAGGGTCATCAGGCTCTGTTCGACGATATAGCGCTCGTCATGACCTAAAAATTCCAGCTTCATATCAGCCTTGCTCCCGCAGTGCCATCTGCATATAGGGGTTGAAGCGCCGCTCCCGGTCCAGAGTGCTGGGCTCCATGTGTCCCGGCAGGACCCGGTAGTCCCCGGGAAGGGCGGCCAGTCGGGCCAGAGAGGCCATCATCTGCTTTATGCTGCCGCCGGGAAAGTCTGTCCGGCCGCAGGAACCGGCAAACAGGGTGTCCCCGCAGAACAGGGTATCTCCGCACAGCAGCGTGACGCTGCCCTCGGAGTGGCCGGGGGTGTGAAGCACCTGAAGCTCCAGCGTGCCCACCGTGATGCGGTCTCCCTCGCCGTAGAAATTCACGCCGCCGAAGGGGATCCGGGCCAGTTCGCTTTTCAGAGGGAACAGCTGGGTCTGCGGACTGTCAAAATCCGCCTGATGGATATAGACCGCCGTCGGCGGCAGCGTCTCCATCAAAGCCGCCACCGCACCGGTGTGGTCATAGTGGCCGTGGGTCAGCAGGATCTTATCCACGGTGCAGTCCAGCTTTTCGGCGGCGGAGAGGATCAGCTCCGGCTCCGCACCGGGATCGATCACGGCGCAGACCTTAGCCGCTTCATCGCAGAGAATGTAGCAGTTGGTACCGATGGATCCCACCTGCAAGGCTTGGATCTTCATAAGACACACCTCGTTGAAATCAGTTTACTCTTCCGTGTCGAACAGAATGGTGACCGGACCGTCGTTCTGGGAATAGACCTGCATATCGGCGCCGAATTCGCCGTGCTGCACGTCGAAGCCCCGCTCCCGGCAGTGGGCCATGAACCGCTCATAGAGGGGGATGGCCAGATCGGGCTTGGCCGCGCCGGAGAAGCCGGGGCGGCGGGAGGAGGTATCGGCGTACAGGGTGAACTGGGACACCACCAGCAGGCTGCCGCCCACCTGCTCCAGATTCAGGTTCATCTTTTCGTTTTCATCCTCAAAGACCCGCAGATTGCAGATCTTGTCCGCCAGCTTGTCGGCGGTGACCTCCGTATCATTGGGGCCTACGCCCAGCAGCACCAGAAAACCGGTGCCGATCTGACCGTTGACCTGTTCATTGATGACAACAGAGGCGTTTTTGACTCGTGTAACAACGGCGCGCATGGTTGCAACTCCTTATTTAATACCCGAAAGGGTATGCTTCGTAATGGGCCTTGCCCGCAAATCGGGCAGATCCGTGTGTTTTGCATTTTATCAAGAGCGGTTCTTTGTGGCAGCGGAGAAAACCCGTTTCCAATGCCGCGAAAGATCAGCCCACAGGCCGGTTGACCTGCAGAACACCGGAGATCTGATGGAGCTTGTTCATGAGAGTGGACAGCTGCGCGCCATCCTTGATCTGGATCTCGATGCGGATGATGGCGAAGCCGTCCTCCGTGCTGCGGGTGTTCAGACCCAGCACAAAGGTTTTGGTGGTGGAGAGGGCGGAGGAGATGTCCAGCAGCAGGTTCAGCCGGTCCTTGCAGACCGCCTCGATGGTGGTGGGATAGCTGTCATTGGTATCGGTGCCCCAGGAGACATGGATCCAGCGGCCGGGCTGCTCCTTCCGCTTTTCCTCCGAGGCGTTGGGACAGTCCGCCCGGTGGACGGACACGCCGTAGCCACGGGTGATGAAGCCCACGATGTCGTCTCCGGGGACGGGGGTGCAGCATTTGGAGAACTTCACCAAACAGTTGTCCAGACCTTCCACGATGATGCCCTGCTCGCTCTTGACGGCCTTGGGCTGCTTGGGAGTGTCCGCAGGCTTGGGGTCCTCCTTGGGCTCCGCCACAGCCTCTGCCAGCATCTGCTCCTGCTGCCGCTGCTGCTGGCGGCGCTGCAGCTCGCCCTGGATCCGGCTCACCGCCTTCTGAGCGGTGAAGCCGCCATAGCCGATGGCAGCGTAGAGATCGTCCAGCGTGGGATAGGCTACCTTTTTCAGCAGCACCGGCAGGAATTCCGGGTCCAGTACGTCCTTCATGGCGATGCCGCAGTGACGCAGCTCCGCGTCGAAGGCGGAGCGGCCGTTGGCGATGTTCTCGTCCCGCTTTTCCTTTTTGAACCACTGGCGGATTTTGGAGCGGGCCTCGTTGCTCTTGGCAATCTTCATCCAGTCCCGGCTGGGGCCCTTGGCGTTTTTGGAGGTCAAAATCTCCACGATGTCGCCGTTTTTCAGCACATGGTCCAGCGTGACGATGCGGTTATTCACCTTGGCGCCGATCATGCGGTTGCCCACGGCGGAATGGATGGCATAGGCAAAGTCGATGGGGGTGGCTCCGGCAGGCAGGTTCTGCACGTCGCCGTTGGGGGTGAACACGAACACCTCGTCGGAGAACATATCCACCTTCAGGGAGTGGATAAACTCCTCAGCATCGGCACCTTCCTGATTTTCCAGCAGACGGCGTACCCACTCGTACTTGCCCTCGGTGCCGGCGCCCTGACCGTTCTGCTTATACTTCCAGTGGGCGGCCACACCGTACTCGGCGATCTCGTGCATCTCCGTGGTGCGGATCTGCACCTCAAAGGGGATGCCCTCGTTGCCCATGACGGTGGTGTGAAGGCTCTGGTAGCCGTTGGGCTTGGGGGTGCCGATATAGTCCTTGAAGCGTCCCAGGATGGGCTTGTAGAGGTCGTGGATCACGCCCAGCACGTTGTAGCAGTCGCTGACGGTGTCTACCACCACCCGGAACGCAAAGAGGTCGAAAATCTCATCCAGAGATTTGTTCTGGCTGAACATTTTCCGGTAGATGGAATAAGGGTGCTTCATGCGGCCGTAGACAATGTGCTTGATGCCCATTTCATTGAGCCGCTGATCGATCTGAGCCTGGGTGCGGCTCATGAGAGCGTCATACTCCGGGCGCTTGGCGTCCAGCTTGGAGACGATCTCATCGTAGCCGATGGGGTCCAGATATTTTAAGGAGAGATCCTCCAGCTCCCACTTCATCCGCTGCATACCCAGCCGGTGTGCGATGGGAGCGTAGATCTCCATGGTCTCCAGAGATTTCTGCTTCTGCTTGGCGGGAGTCTGATACTCCATGGTCCGCATATTGTGGAGCCGGTCGGAGATCTTGATGAGGATGACCCGGATGTCCTTACTCATGGCGATGAGCATTTTCCGGAGGTTCTCCATTTGCTCGTCTTCCTTGGTGGCGTACTGGATCCGGGTCAGCTTGCTGACGCCCTCCACCAGATCCGCCACCGTGGGGGAGGTGAGCTTGGCCACGTCATCATACGTGGCGTCCGTATCCTCAATGACATCGTGAAGCAGGGCCGCCTCGATGGACTCGGAGTCCAGGTGCAGTTCCTCCGCCACGATCTGCGCCACGGCTAAGGGGTGGGTGATATAAAGCTCACCGCTTTTGCGGCGCTGCTCGCCGTGATGCTGCTTGGCGAATTCATAGGATTCGCGGATGCGCTTGAAATCCGCGCCGGGATTGTATTCCCGGACGGTGTTCTCCAATTTCTCAAACTGTTCGTCAATCGTCACTGCGAATCACCTCGTTTAACCTCCGCACCGCCCCGGAGGCGGCGCAGGCAGGGAGAGGCGTAAAGATCCACCTTTCCCTGAATGGGATTGAGACATAGCGTAACCCGGTCCTCCTGCCGGGACAGGGAGATGAGTCCCCGCTCCTGAAAGACCGTCAGGGCCAGCGCGGCCCGGAGAAAACTGTCGCAGCCGCCTACCTGCGCCGCCAGAGAACGGAGATAGGGCAGCAGATCTGTTTCCAGCTTACCCTGCTTCAGGTGCCGGTCCAGAATCCGCCAGAAGGCGGCAAACTGGTCCCGGGAGATCATGAGCCGGGCGGTCTCCTGGGCTGTGAGGGGCTGCTCCCCCGTCAGGCGGTGCAGCAGGTCCAAGGATTCCGCCTCGTGGCGGCTGGGAGTCAAAGAGGGACGCAGGTCCACCAGCTGCAATTGCAGAGTGGTGGTGCCCCGGAAGGTGTTGGCCTGCAAATAGAAGGCTGCATCCACCCGGCAGCCGGGCTCCAACTGAGCGGCGGCCTCCGGCATGGAGAAGAAAATGGCGTCAAACCGGCTGGGGCCCTTGCTGAGCCGCAGTTTCAGGTGCTTGCCCTGGCCCACGGCCTGAACGCTGTCCACCGTGGCGCCCAGCAGGGCGAACACCGGGCGGGGATTCCCGGAGCCGTAAGGCTCCAATTGGGCCAGATGGTCCACCTGCTCCAGCGTCATATCCGCCGGGTTGGAAATGGCGGCGTCTACCTCCAGACAGCTCACCGCCCGCTCACCGCCGGAGGCGGCCTTTACGAAGCGGTTCATCCGCTGGCGGAAGGTATCAATGTTTTCCTCCGGGATGGTAAAACCGGCTGCCAGCTCGTGACCGCCGAAGCCGTCCAGCAGGTCAGAGCAGGATTCCAGCGCGGAAAACAGGTTGAACCCGCCGTAGGAGCGGCAGGAGCCCTTGCCGGAGCCGTCCTTCAGATGGATCATGAAGCTGGGGGCGGCGTATTTTTCACTGAGACGGGAGGCTACGATGCCCACCACGCCCTGATGCCATTCCTCACTGGAAAGCACCAGCGCGTTCCGCTCCTCCGGCCGCAGCCGCTCGATCTGGGCGATGGCGTCGGCGCAGATGGACTGCTCCACCGCCTGCCGCTCCCGGTTCAGGTCGCATAGCTGCTTGGCCAGCTCCTCCGCTTTGGCGGGATCGGTCTCCTGCAAAAGGTCCGCGGCCAGATCCGCAGCCCCCATGCGCCCGGCGGCGTTGATCCGGGGGGAGAGAACGAAGCCGATCTGGATGGAGGTGATGGGCTTGCCCAGCAGCCCTGCCTCTTTCAAAAGGGCGTGGATGCCCACAAAATCCGTGTGGTTCAGGGCGGCAAGGCCGCAGGAGACAATGGTGCGGTTTTCACCCTCCATCCGCATGACGTCGGCAATGGTGCCGATGGCGGCCAGAGTGCAGTACCGGGCGAACAGGGCGTTTTCCCGGTCCGGCCCGCCCAGAGCCAGCACCAGCTTCAGCGCCACGCCCACGCCAGCCAGATATTTGAAGGGATAGGCGTCATCCGGACGGTGGGGGTCCACTACCGCTACGGCCCGGGGGAGGTTTTCCTTACATTCATGGTGATCCGTCACCACCACGTCCATGCCGATGGATGCGGCAAAATCGATCTCCTCGTTGCCGGTGATCCCGCAGTCCACGGTGATCATCAGGGTGGCGCCCTTGTCCCGCAGGCCCTGGATGGCGTCTTTGGAAAGGCCGTAGCCGTCCTCGATCCGCCGGGGGATATAGCGCAGGCACTTGGCACCGCAGTTTTTCAGATAGTCCAGAAGCAGCACCGTGGAGGTGATGCCGTCCACATCGTAATCGCCGAAAACAGCGATGGTCTCATCGTTGGCCAGCGCCTTCTGGATCCGGGCCACCGCCTTGTCCATGTCCCGCATGAGCATGGGGGAGATCGTCAGAGAGGTCTCCCGCTCCAACGCCTCGGCAGCGGCCTCGGAGGTGGTGATGCCCCGGGCGGCCAGCACCGTGGCCAGCAGACTGGGGTAGCTGGCTTCCTTCAAAAGGGCAGTGTCCTGTTCTGATGCCGTACCGATATGCCATTTCTGATACTTCATTCGGACACCCCCATTCTCAAATCAGGCGGAACAAACAATGTTCCACATTAACAAACATACAGTATAACAGAAAAACACCGGAAGGTAAAGCACATATTTATACAGAAAGGGACTGTTTCGGCGGTTGAGACTGCTGATTTTTCGATTTCCCAGACAGAACGGGCCATCTTCAACCGAATATGCGGCCGGAAACGCAAAAAGCCAGCGCTCCCGTAAGGGAACGCTGGCAAGGCTTCTTATTCGGCAGGCTGGTCCTCTGAGGTTTCCGCAGGCAGGACGTACCGGCTCAGGTTCTGCTGAAGCTGGAAGGAGAACTCGTCATTCTTCTTCAGACTGTGGAGATAGGCGTGGGAGGCGGCCTGTTTTTCCTGCTCCTCAATGACGCTGACCGCGATGTTGGAGCAATGATCGCCCACACGCTCGGCGTTGTTCAGCAGATCATTGAGGATGAAGCCGAGCTGGATGGTGCACTGGCCGCTTTGGAGCCGCCGGATGTGACGGCTGCGGATCTCCTCCGTAAGGAGGTCCATAGTCTCCTCCAGAGGTTCCACCTGCCGGGCCATCTGGGGATCGTCCGACTGGAAGCTGCGCAGGGCGCTGTTCAGCAGATCCTCCAGCAGGGAGGTCAGCACATCCACCTCTTCCCGGGCAATGGTGGAGAAGGTCAACTGCTTTTCATGAAGCTCCTTGGCGGATTCCTGCAGGTTCAGAGCGTGGTCACCGATGCGCTCAAAGTCCCCGATGGCGTGAAGCAGGCGGGAGACGGTGCGCATGTCGGCGGAGGAGGTGCCGTGCTGGGAGATCTGGACCAGATAGCCGCCCAGACGGTCCTCATAGGTGTCCAGCTTGTCCTCGTTGGCCAGGATCTGCTCCTCCCGGCTGCCGTCATACTGAATGAACTGGGCTAGAGCCAGCTGCATGCTTTCCAACGCCAGAGCGCCCATGCGGTTGGTCATGACGGCGCATTCGCTGACAGCCACGCCGGGGGTCCGCATCAGCCGGGGGTCCAGGAAGGCGAAGTCAGAGGGCTTGTCCTCCGTGGAGATCACCTTGTTGGCAAGGCGCTCCAACTGCCGGCTGAAGGGCAGCAGCACAAGGGTGGTGCAGACGTTGAAGATCGTGTGGCAGAATGCGATGCCAACAGCGCCGATGGGCTCTGTCAGGAAGGGCAGATTCAGGAACATCTCGCCGCCAAACAGGGCCAGCAGACCCAGAGCGGTGCCGATGAGGTTGAAGGAGATGTGGATGACGGACACCCGCTTGGCATTGCGGCTGACGCCGATAGAGGAGATCAGAGCCGTAACGCAGGTGCCGATGTTCTGGCCCATGATGATGGGGATAGCGATGCCGTAGGTGACGGAGCCGGTCATGGCCAGTGCCTGCAAAATGCCAACGGAGGCGGCGGAGGACTGGATGATGCCGGTGAAGGCGGCGCCTACCAGCACACCCAGGAAGGGATTGGTGAAGGCAGTCATGAAGTGGGTGAAGCCCGGCATATCTGCCAGCGGAGACACCGCACCGCTCATCAGCTCCATGCCGTACATTAGAATAGAGAAGCCCATCATCACCCGGCCCACGTCCCGGCGGCGCTGCCGCTTGGAGCCCATAATGAGCAGAATACCGATCAAAGCCAGCAGGGGGGAGAAATTCTTGGGCTTGAGGAAGTTGACAAAGAAGTTCTCGCTTTCGATGCCGGTGAGGGACAGCAGCCACGCTGTCAGGGTGGTGCCGATATTGGAACCCATGATGATGCCGATGGTCTGTCCGATCTCCATGACACCGGAGTTCACCAGACCCACCAGCATGACCGTCATAGCGGAGGAGGACTGAATGGCGATGGTGATGCCGGCGCCCAGCAGCAGACTTTTGATGGGGTTGGAAGTCATGCGCTTGAGCAGCCGCTCCAGCTTGCCGCCGGCCATTTTTTCCAGACTTTTGGACATGACCGTCATGCCATATAAGAAGAAGGCCAGCCCTCCGCACAGGGTAAAGAGAGAGAAAATGTTCATATCAGATCCCTTTCTGCCCGAAGTATCCATCGGACCAGGTATGCATCTCATTTATAGTATGACATTCTATTCCTGATTATAAGTGGTAAAGCGGGGATGTGGCTATTGACAAAGCGGACAAAAAAACGGAGAAAACCAACGGCAAGACATACTGTGTGCGCAAACTGACCAAAGAATGTCCGCGGCAGACATACGATGCGCTGCAGCCTGAAACCAGCCATAAATCGTGATGGTATATTCATAAGTACGGTTAATGCCTGCGGCGGCTGACTCCCCGAATGGACTGTGAAAAGTGCCAAACGAAAACGATTTTCCATGTGCACGATAACAGTTTTACACTTTGAGCAAAGTTTAAGATTGAATGTTTGCCATGTTTGTGCTAAATTAATACTGTCAGGAATTCGGCTTTTTGCCGGAAACATCCTGAAAAAAATGAAAAGGAGCAAATGAAGAATGAAGAAGTTGTTTGCACTGTCTCTCGCACTGGTAATGACTTTGTCTCTGGCTGCCTGCGGCGGCAAGAAGACCGAGGCCCCTGCCGACACCGAGAACAAGACCGGGACCGAGACCGAGACCCCCACTACCGGCGATGTCAAGGTCGCTGTTGTCCTGAAGACCCTGGCCTCTGAGTACTGGGGCTATGTGGAGGCCGGCTGCAAGGCCGCCGGTGATGATCTGGGTGTTGACGTGGTCGTGGTTGGCCCCGGCGCTGAGAGCGATATCGAGGGTCAGGTTTCCATGATCGAGCAGCAGATCGGCGCTGGCTGCGACGCCATCGTCTGCGCTCCCAACGATGCTGGTGCCGCTCAGGGCGCTCTGCAGGCTGCCATCGACGCTGGCATCCCCGTGCTGGCTGTTGACACCAACGTTGGCATCGCTGGCCAGACCTCTTTCGTGGGCACCTCCAACGTGGACGCTGCTTATGAGGGCGGCAAGTGGGCCATCGAGCAGGCCGGTACCGACGCCAAGGCCGTTATCATCTACGGTCAGGAAGGCGACAACACCTCCAACATGCGTATGGAAGGCTATGAGAAGGCCTGCACCGAGGCTGGCGTGGAAGTTCTGGCCAAGCTGTCCGGCAACAACCTGACCGACGGCGCTACCAAGGCCATGGAAGACCTGCTGAGCGCTTATCCCGATCAGATCGACATCGTGCTCTGCCACAATGACGATACCGCTATCGGCGCTATGAACGCCTGCAAGTCCGCCGGCGTGTCTGACATCACCATCGTTGGTTTTGACGGCAACGCTTCCGCCGTGAAGCTGATCCTGGACGGCGAGCTGGTGAAGGCTACCGTCGCTCAGCAGCCCTATGAGATGGGCTATCAGGTGGTCGAGGCTGCCGTGAAGGCTGTCAAGCTCGAGCCCGTTGACGAAGTCATCAACGCTCCCGTTCAGGTCGTTACCGCTGAGAACGGCCAGGCTTACCTGGACAACCTGGAGGCCATGAAGGGCTAATTCAGCCTGACTGCTATCCATAGCTGAAAAGCGAAAAAGCCGGAATACAGCGGCAGGTTTTCTGCCGCTGTATTCCGAAAAGCCGATCATGCGCGTGCCTGCAAGCGGAAACCTGATGGGTTCCCACGGCGGAACGGAGAATTTTCGGCACGCCGGGATCTGGCAGGAACCATTCTCTGTCTGATCCCGGTTACAATACGCACAGAAGAAAACGATTAAACAGCAAGCACATTTCAACGAAAATAACCCCGGGAATCGGGATCGAGAGAGCGCTTCCGCTGCGGCGGGAGCGGTTCGGAAATCAGGAAAAACAGAAACGAGGTAATTCCATGAGCGAGTATGTCGTCGAACTGAAACATATTACCAAACGTTTTCCTGGTGTTGTCGCGTTAAAAAACATGTCTATCGGCATCAGACCCGGTGAGATCCACGGTCTGATCGGAGAAAACGGCGCAGGTAAATCCACCTTGATCAAGGTGCTCACCGGCGTTCACACTCCGGAAGAAGGGGAAATCTTTGTGGACGGCCAGAAGGTCGTTTTCAAAAACCCTGTTCAGTCCCGCGAGGCAGGCATCGCCTGTGTGTATCAGGAGCTGAACATCGTCAAGCAGCTGCCTGTCACGGATAACGTTTTTATGGGGCGTGCCGTTAAGAAGGGATTGCTGCTGGATTATCCCCGGATGCACGCCGAGGCGGAGGAAGCGCTGAAAACACTGGGACATCCGGAGATCAACGTCCACCTGGAGTGCGGTAAGCTGGGCGTGGGTCAGCAGCAGATGGTGGAGATCGCCAAGGCTGTGTCCCTGGATGCCAAGCTCATTATTATGGATGAGCCCACTTCTTCTTTGGGTAAGGAAGAGATCGAGCAGCTGATGGAGACCGTCCGGGGCCTGAAGGCCAAGGGCGTGGCCATTCTGTTCGTGTCACATAAACTGGAAGAGCTCTTTGAGCTCTGCGACCGTGTGACCGTCATGCGTGACGGCGAACACATCATCACCGAGGATACCGTGAACCTCACGGAGGACTCCCTCATCAACGCCATGGTGGGCCGTACTCTGGATAACCTGTATCCCAAGGAATTCGGCACCAAGGGCGAGGTGTGGCTGGAGGCCAAGGGCCTCAACGAGGCCGGCGTCCTGCACGATGTCAGCTTTAAGGCCCATGCGGGCCAGATCACCGGCTTTGCGGGCCTCGTCGGCGCAGGCCGCACGGAGACCATGCGGGCGGTGTTCGGCGCTGACAAGCTGGACAGCGGCGAGATCTACGTCAAGGGCGAGAAGGTACATATCAGAACGCCGAAGGACGCCATCAAGAGAAAGATCGCCTTCCTGACAGAGGACCGTAAGGGTCAGGGCCTGGTGCTCAACCTGGATGTGCGGACCAATCTGGTCCTGGCCAATATGAAGGGCTTCTCCAACGGTCCCTTCTTGGACAAGGACCGCATTGAGCAGGCGGGCAATGACAATGTCAGCGCCCTGAAGATCAAGACCCCCTCCCTGAATGAGGTCGTCGGCCAGCTGTCCGGCGGCAACCAGCAGAAGGTGGTTATCGGTAAGTGGGTCAATACCGACGCCGACATCTTTATTTTCGATGAGCCCACCCGTGGTATCGACGTGGGCGCCAAGATCGAGGTTTACCGGGTCATGAACGATCTGGTGAAGGCCGGCAAGTGCGTCATCATGGTCTCCTCCGAGCTGCCGGAGATCCTGGCTATGAGCGACCATGTGGTAGTTATGCGCGGCGGCCGTGTGATGGCTGATATTGACCGGGACACGCCGCACTTCAATTCCGAAGACATCATGAAAGCGGCCTGGGGAGGAGAGTTAGACTGATATGAAAAACACGAAAATGAAAGAGCTTCTGCAAAAGCTCGGCACACTGATGGCCCTTGCCATCTTGGTTTTGATTTTCTGCATCACCATGCCGGACAAGTTCATGAAGGTCGGTAACTTCATGAATATCCTGAAGCAGGCATCCATCAACTGCCTGATCGCTTCCGGTATGCTGTGCGCCCTGATTACCGCCGGTATCGACCTGTCCGTTGGTTCCAACTGCGTGCTGTGCACCTGCACCATCGGCGTTATGGTCCAGTCCGGCATCACGAACCCCTTCCTGCTGGTGCTCTGCGGCCTGGCCGTCAGCACCCTGGCCGGCTTCATCAACGGTACGCTGCTGACCCGTCTGGATCTGCCCCATCCCTTCGTGTCCACCATGGGCATGAAGAACGTGCTGTGGGGCCTGGCACTGGTCATTACCGGCTCCAAGTCCATCGCCTTCACCAACACCGGCATTGACGGCCTCATGTGGATCGGCGGCGGCTCTCTGTTTACCACCTATTATGAGGGTACCACCAAGGTGAAGTTCCCCGGCATCCCCTTCAGCTTCGTTCTGGTTATCATTGTGTTCATCATCTTTGATATCTTCCTGCGCAAGACCGCTCTGGGCCGCCAGATCTACTGCGTGGGCGGCAACCCCGAGGCAGCCCGTCTGTCCGGTATCCCCTCCAAGAACGTGCTGACCTTCGTTTACACCCTGTCCGGCTTCATGGCCGGTATGGCTGGTATCGTGTCTGTTGGCCGTCTGGCTTCCGCTAACGGCAACGCCGGTTCCACCTATGATAACGACGCCATCGCAGCCTGCATCGTGGGCGGCGCTTCCTTCACCGGCGGCAAGGGCACCATCTGGGGCACCCTGATCGGCGCTCTGCTGATGGCTGTGATCCGCAACGGCCTGAACCTGGCCGGTGCCAAGAACGATGTCCAGTACATCGTCATCGGCTCCGTTATCATCCTGGCCGTTACCATCGACGTCTTCCGTAATAAGATGGAGGCCAAGGCCCGTAAGATGGCTGCACAGTAAACTGTTCCCCGGACGCACTGTTGAGTTGAATTACGCCGCCGCGAAAGCGGCGGCGTAATTTTATTTGGAACCGATCAAGTTGAATGGAAGGAGACTGCTTATGAAGGAATTGCGTGTTGGCATTGCCGGTCTGGGGCGGCTGGGCCGGGTCCATGCTGCCAACCTTGCCCACAAGATTCCCGGCGCGGTCCTGACGGCGGCCTGCGTGCCCGGCGCGGACAGTCAGGCTTATGCCCGTCAGGAATTGGGACTTGAAAAGGTGTACGGCGATTTCAGGGAGATGGTCGCTGATCCGGAACTGGACGCGGTGGCCATCGTGTCCCCCTCCGGGGAGCACTGCTGGCAGATCGAGGCGGCGCTGGACGCGGGGAAGCACGTGTTTTCCGAAAAGCCTCTGGGCGTTACGATGGAACAGTGCCTTCAGGCGGAGGCTGCCGTGGCCCGGCACCCAGAATTGGTGTGTATGCTGGGCTTTATGCGGCGCTATGACAAGTCCTACGCCTATGCCAAGGAAAAAATCACTGCGGGGGCTATCGGTACGCCGTATCTGGTGAAATCCACCGGCATCGACCCGGAAGCCGTGGTGGAGGGGGCCATCCGGTACAGCGGGACCTCCGGCGGGATCTTCTTGGATTCCGCCATTCACGATATGGATCTGATGCGCTGGTTCCTGGGGAGCGAGGCTGCGGAGGTCTACGCCATGGGCTGTACCTTTAAGCATCCGGACTTCAAGGCTGCCGGGGACGATGAGACCGGCGTCGCCGTCTACAAATTCAAAAACGGCGCTATGGGCATGGTCCATGTGGGCCGCACCGCGCCCTACGGCTACCATATCGAAACGGAGATCGTAGGCACGGAGGGCACGATCCGCATTTCTGCTGTGCCGGAGAAGAACCGGGCTATGGTCTACGATGTGAATGGCGCCCGAACCGAATGTGTGGAATCCTTCCCGGAGCGGTTTGCAGAGGCGTACCTCACGGAAATGGAGGAATTTGTCCGCTGCGTCCGGGAGGGGCGGAAGCCGGATACCGGCGTGGCGGACGGCATCTATGCCACACGGGTGGGCTACGCCACTACGGAGGCGTGGAAAACCGGGAAGATCGTCAAAATCTGATCCTTTTGTGGAGCAGGAATTCAAATTGTAAACAAGTTAGCAAAGAGAAGAACAGGCGCGTGGGATGCCCCACGCGCCTGTTCTTTTTGGGAGTGTTCACCGTCCGCAGTGGCAGCCGCCGGAACAACCGGCGCAGCCGCCGCTGCATCCGCAGGTGTGCTTGCCCTGCTTTTTCTGCCGGATGAGATACCGGACAATGGAAATGACAACGGCAAATAAGACAAGAGAAATGAGGAGGGTAGAGAGATTGGCACTCAACCAGGTCAGCATGGAAAATCACTCCTTTGAAAGAAATAGAAGATGGAAGATATAGAATGGAGAGTAAGGGAAAAATCAGACCTTAGTGGAAAGCTTGGTAGCTTCCTTGTAAGGACGAACCAGCATGTAGAGGATAAAGGCCAGAGCGGCCAGAGCGGCAACGAGGCCGAGGACGCTCAGGTCACCGGTGAAGGCCTTGCCGAACTGGTTGACCATCAGGGCACACAGATAAGCGAAGCCGCACTGATAGCCAATGGCGAACCAGGTCCACTTGGCGTTGTTCATCTCCCGCTTGATGGCGCCGATAGCGGCGAAGCAGGGGGCGCACAGCAGGTTGAACACCAGGAAGGAGTAGCCGCTGATCTGGGTAAAGACAGTTCCCAGAGCCTGATAGACAGTCTCATCACCGCCGCCGTAGAGAATACCCAGCGTACCAACGATGTTTTCCTTGGCCACCAGACCGGTGATGGAGGCCACGGCGGCCTTCCAGTTGCCCCAGCCGAGAGGCGCGAAGATCCAGGCGATCAGGCTGCCGATGTGGGCGAGGATGGAGCAGTCGATCTCTTCCTCGGAGAGCATCCGGAAGCCGTCCTCAGCCCAGCCGAAGTAGGTGGTGAACCACACAGCGATGGTGGACAGCAGAATGATGGTGCCTGCCTTCTTGATGAAGGACCAGCCACGCTCCCACATGCTGCGCAGCACGTTGCCCACGGTGGGCCAGTGGTAGGCGGGCAGCTCCATGACGAAGGGTGCGGGATCGCCGGCAAACATCTTGGTTTTCTTCAGCATGATGCCGGAGATGATGATGGCAGCCATGCCCACGAAGTAGGCGGAGGTAGCCACCCAGGCAGCACCGCCGAAGATAGCGCCTGCCACCATGGCGATAAAGGGCACCTTAGCGCCGCAGGGGATGAAGGTGGTGGTCATGATCGTCATACGGCGGTCACGCTCGTTTTCAATGGTACGGGAGGCCATGATGCCGGGGATGCCGCAGCCGGTACCGATGAGCATGGGGATGAAGGACTTACCGGACAGGCCGAACTTGCGGAAAATACGGTCCAGAACGAAGGCGATACGGGCCATGTAACCGCAGGCCTCCAGAAACGCCAGCATCAGGAACAGCACCAGCATCTGGGGTACGAAGCCCAGCACCGCGCCGACGCCGGCCACGATACCGTCCAGGATCAAGCCATTGAGCCACTCGGCAGCACCGGCGGCTTCCAGAGCATTGCCGATCAGTACAGGCACGCCGGGGACCCACACGCCGTAGTCGGCAGGATCGGGCTCGTCAAAGCCATTCTCCTCAAAGTAGGTGACAGCGTCCAGATAGCTCATGCCGACGGTGGTTTCCTCGTCAGCGTCAGCGGGGATGGCGTCATAGTAAACGGTCATGTCATTCATGGCCAGGGTCTCTTCGTCCTCCACTTCGATGGTGGCGGATGCGGAGTCGGGCTGAACAGCCTTCATATCGGCCAGAGTGGTGTCGGGATCGAAGTCATCGGCCTCGGTATCCAGATCATAGTAGGCGCTGATGGCCTCGGAGGCGGCGGTATAATTGTCGGCGACCTCGGTATATTCGCTGGTGCCGATGCCGAACAGATGCCAGCCGTCACCGAACAGGCCGTCATTGGCCCAGTCGGTAGCGGCGGAGCCCACGGTCACCATGGCGATGTAGTACACCAGATACATGACCACGGCGAAAATAGGCAGGCCCAGCCAGCGGTTGGTGACGATCCGGTCGATCTTATCGGAGGCGGAAAGCTGCCCCTGATTGTGCTTCTTGTAGCAGCTCTTGATAAGCTCTGCAATGTAGACGTACCGCTCGTTGGTGATGATGCTCTCGGCGTCATCGTCCAGCTCCTTCTCGGCGGCCTGGATGTCGGCGTCGATATGGGTCATGACATCGGCGGGGATGCTGAGCTTTTCCAGCACCTTGTCATCCCGCTCGAAGATCTTGATGGCGTACCAGCGCTGCTGCTCCTCCGGCAGGTTGTGCACCGCGGCCTCCTCGATATGGGCGATGGCGTGCTCCACAGGGCCGGAGAAGGTGTGCATAGGAACGGTTTTGGTGCCCTCGGCGGCCTTCACGGCGGCTTCAGCGGCTTCCATAACGCCGTCGCCCTTCAGTGCGGAGATCTCGATGATCCGTACACCCAGCTCCCGGGACAGCTCCGCTACATTGATCTGGTCGCCGTTCTTGCGGACTACGTCCATCATGTTGATGGCGATGACCACCGGGATACCCAGCTCGGTAAGCTGGGTGGTGAGGTAGAGGTTGCGCTCCAGGTTGGTGCCGTCGATGATGTTCAGAATGGCATCGGGCCGTTCTCCCACCAGATAGTTACGGGCCACTACCTCTTCCAGAGTGTAGGGGGACAGGGAATAGATGCCGGGAAGGTCCATGATGACTACATTGTCATGCTTTTTCAGCTTGCCTTCCTTTTTCTCCACGGTGACGCCGGGCCAGTTGCCCACGAACTGGTTGGAACCGGTCAGGGCGTTGAACAGGGTCGTCTTACCGCAGTTCGGGTTGCCTGCCAAGGCAATTTTGATCTGCTTTTCCATACATGCTCCTTTTGGTTTGGGTACTCAAACCATATTTGAAAAATTTTTGTGTTTACTCGACCTCGATCATTTCGGTGTCGGCCTTCCGCAGGCTCAGCTCATAGCCCCGGACGGTGACCTCCATGGGATCGCCCAGAGGGGCAACCTTACGGACATAGATCTCCACGCCCTTGGTGATACCCATGTCCATAATGCGGCGCTTGATGGGCCCCTCTCCGTGGAGCTTGACGACCTTTACGGTCTCACCGATTTTGACGTCACGCAGCGTTTTCATACTTGTTTCCTCCTACTGTTTCTATCAGATTTCAAATTCAAATGGATCAGATCATGATCTTGCGGGCCATCTCCTCACTGATGGCCACCCGGGACTCCTTCACCTTGACGATGATGTTGCCTCCCAGAGCGGACACCACCGTGATGGACCCGCCGGCGGTGAACCCCAGGTCCTCCAGGTGCTTTTTTACCTCGGGATTTCCGCTGACCCTGCGGATCATGTATTCTTCACCGATATTTGCCAGTGCAAGCGGCATCATAACGATCCCTCCGAATCTGTTAGTTCTATTGAACTAACTATTATGGAAAAAGAATAGTCGGAGTACAGCTGTCACGCTTTGTAAGGCGTTAGCCTTCTCTAACCACAACTCAGTTTAACACCTCTAATCTCTTCTGTCAACCGGGATTTTTAAAAATATTGTCAAAATCTCAGGGGAGAAGACACCTTGCATTTGTGAAGAAAATATGGTAAAATGCCCAAAACAGCTTCATGCGGGCTGTCGCTTTCACCAAGGCTTTTGGGCGGACGGCGATGCCCTGAATCGTGATAGGAAGAAAGGACCGGTGATGGCCGTGCAGATCCTGAAAGCATCTGAGGATTATCTGGAAACCATGCTGATGATGCAGACCAAGCATGGATATGTGCGCTCTGTGGACGTAGCGGAGCACTTGGGGGTGACGAAGCCCAGCGTGACTTACGCCACCAAGCGTCTGCGGGAAAACGGATATATTGAGATGGATAAGGATGGCCTCATCACATTGACGGATGCCGGTATGCAGATCGCATCCAAAATGCTCCAGCGCCATCAGACTTTGACTCGTTTTCTGGTGAGCTTGGGCGTGGATCCGGAGACCGCGGAGGAGGACGCTTGCAAAATGGAGCATGACATCAGCGACCAGACCTTCAAGGCCATCTGTGACCATGCCCGGAAGCGTATGGCCTCCGCCGATGAAACAGCGGAAACCTGATAGAAACTGAAAAACCAGCGGAAAGGTTCAACCTTTCCGCTGGTTTTTTGCGCTGCGGCCATGGGCTATAAAATTGTACCGCCGCCCAGAACGGTGTCTCCGTCATAGAGTACCACCGCCTGTCCCGGAGTGATGGCCCGCTGGGGACGGTCGAACAGCACCTGCACGGAGCCGTTCTCCTCCACCGTCACTTCACAGGGCTGCTCCGTCTGGCGGTAGCGGATCCTGGCACTGCACCGGAACTGGCGGGGCGGCGCTTCCCAGGCGATCCAGTTGAAATTCTCACCAGTGAGCTGCTGGAAGAATAGAGCGTCATTTCCGCTGAGGATCACCTGATTGCTCTTTAGATCAATGGCTTTTACATACAGTGGTTGATTGAAAGGGATACCCAATCCTTTCCGCTGGCCGATGGTATAGTGGGCGATGCCCTTGTGACGTCCCAATATCCGGCCGGATTCGTCTACGAAATCACCGGGGGTGTCCGCTTTTCCGGTGTGCCAACGGATGAAAGCGGCATAGTCTCCATCCGGGACGAAACAGATATCCTGACTGTCCGGCTTTCTGGCGTTAAAAAAGCCCAGACTGTCCGCCAACTGCCGGGTCTCCGCCTTACGGAGGGCACCCAATGGAAATTGGGTGTGGGCCAACTGCTCCTGAGTCAGCATGTAGAGCACATAGCTCTGGTCCTTGCTTGCGTCAAGTGCCTTTTTCAGCAGATACCGACCGTTTTCCCGCTCGATCCGGGCATAATGGCCGGTGGCGATGGCATCGCAGCCCAGAAGGACCGCCCGGTCATAGAGATGCCGGAATTTCAGGTAGCGGTTGCAGTCGATACAGGGATTGGGCGTCCGCCCCTGCCCGTAGGCATCCGCAAAGCGGTCCATCACCTGACGGCGAAACTCATCGGAGAAGTTAAAAACGTAGTAGGGAATCCGCAGACGAAACGCCACGCTGCGGGCATCCTCCACATCCTCCAAAGAGCAGCAGGTGCGGCTACGGGAAATACCGATGTCCTCGTTGCGGTAAAGGGTCATGGTAGCGCCGACGCAGTCCCAGCCGCTGTGCTTCAAAAGGTAAGCGGCGACGCTGGAATCAACGCCGCCGCTCATTGCGATCAGTACCTTACCCATCAAACCATGGGACAGCCGCCCTCGCAGTGCTCGCAGTCGGGGAACTTGCTGTGGTCGTAGGGGATGTTGTTGCGGTCATAATAATCCTTCACCGCCGCCTTGATGGACTCCTCCGCCAGCACGGAGCAGTGCAGCTTGTAGGCGGGCAGGCCGCCCAATGCGTCCACCACCTGCTTGTTGGTGACGGCGAGGGCCTCCTCAATGGTCTTGCCCTTGATAAGCTCCGTGGCCATGGAGGAGGACGCGATGGCGCTGCCGCAGCCGAAGGTCTCGAACTTCGCATCCTCGATGCGGTTGTCCTTGATCTTCAGGTACATCTTCATAATGTCGCCGCACTTGGCGTTGCCTACCTCGCCTACGCCGTCGGCGTCGGGGATCTCTCCCACATTCCGGGGATGAGTAAAATGGTCCATGACGGTTTCTGTATAAAGTGCCATATGAAAGCCTCCTTGGGTAATCATCAAAAGTAGAGGCGGAATAGCCGGAAGCGGCGTCCCGCGTCTCTGAAATCGCGCAATGCTTTTTACCGGGTCTCCGGCAGGCTCACAGCATGAACTGCTTCTTGCCGCTGGCAAGATCCTTCCACACGGGAGAAATGCTCCGCAGGTACGCCACGATCCGGGGGACCTCCTTGAGAATGTGATCCACATCCTCCTGAGTGTTCCATTCGCACAGGCTCAGCCGCAGGGAGCCGTGGGCGACCTCGTGGGGGCGGCCGATGGCCAGCAGCACATGGCTGGGGTCCAGAGAACCGGAGGTGCAGGCGCTGCCGGAGGACGCACAGATCCCGGCCTGATCCAACAGCAACAGCAGGCTTTCGCCCTCAATGCCCTCAAAGCAGAAGTTCACGTTGCCGGGGAGCCGGTGGACGGGATCGCCGTTCAGGGCGCTGTGGGGAATCTGAGAGAGACCGGCGATAAGCTGGTCCCGCAATGCGGAGACCTTGGCGGTGTTTTCGTCGATGTGATCGCAGGCCTCCTTCAGCGCAGCGGCCAGACCCATGATGCCGGGAACGTTTTCCGTACCGGCCCGCTTGCCCCGCTCCTGTGCGCCGCCCTCGATGATGTTGGTCAGGGGGATGCCCTGCCGGGCATACAGCACGCCGGTGCCCTTGGGACCGTGGAACTTATGGCCGGAGAGGGACAGCATATCGATGTTCTGCTCATTGACATTGATGTGGAGATGACCGGCGGCCTGCACGGCGTCGGTATGGAACAGGACACCTTTTTCCCGGCAGACCGCGCCGATCTCCGCAATGGGCAGGATGGAGCCGATCTCGTTGTTGGCGTACATGGTGGTGACCAGGCAGGTGTCGAGGCGGATGGCGTCCGCTACCTGCTGGGCGGTGACGGTGCCGATGGGGCCCACCGGCAGCAGCTCGACCTCAAAGCCTTCCTTTTCCAGCTTTTTCAGGGTGTGGAGAATGGCGTGATGCTCAAAGGCGGTGGAGATGATGTGCTTCTTGCCCTTGCGCTCACCGATGCGGGCGGCGGAGATCAAAGCCTGATTGTCGGCCTCGCTGCCGCCGGAGGTAAAGGTGATCTCACGGGGTGTGCAGCCCAGACAGGCGGCCACGGTCTCCCGGGCGCTCTGTAAGGCTTCGGCGGCCTCCTGCCCCAGCCGGTACAGGCTGGAGGGGTTGCCGTAGTGGGTCTCCATATAGGGCAGCATGGCGTCGATGGCCGTGCGGCTCATTTTTGTTGTTGCAGCATTATCTGCGTATACCATAGCGGGTTCCTCCTTTGTGGTGCTGTGTATAATATGTAAAAATTATCAGATATCTGTGGTCACAAATTCCGTCTGCTCCCGGGCGGTAAGGACCCGTTTGCCGGGTTCCACGGAGTGGGTCAGCCACACATTGCCGCCGATGACGCAGTTATCACCAATATAGGTGTCGCCGCCTAAGATCGTGGCCCCGGCGTAGATGACCACGTTGCTGCCGATGTTGGGATGACGCTTGTTGCCCTTCACCAGGGTGCCGTCCGCCTTGACGGCGAAGCTCTTGGCACCCAGGGTCACGCCTTGGTACAGCTTGACGTGCTCGCCGATGACGGTGGTCTCGCCGATGACCACGCCGGTGCCGTGGTCAATGAAGAAATAGGGCCCCACGGTGGCGCCGGGGTGAATGTCGATGCCGGTGAGGGAATGGGCATATTCCGTCATCATCCGGGGCAGCATGGGGACCTTCATGAGATACAGCTCATGGGCGATGCGGAAAATGCTGATGGCTTCAAAGGCTGGGTAGGCCAGCATGACTTCCTCCCGGCAGGTAGCGGCGGGATCGCCCTCGTAGGCAGCCTGCACGTCGGTGTCCAGCGTATCCCGGATGGCGGGGAGTTTGGAAAACAGAGTGTCGATCACATCGTCATATTGAGGGGGTTCCCGATAGATTCGCTCCAGGATCTCCCGAAGCTGACGCCGGGCGGCCGCTTCCAGTTCTTCTTTGGAGTGGGCTTCCTCCATGGCGTCGAACACATTGGGGTAGAGAATGGACCGCAGAAGATCCAAAAGCTGGATCATCTGGGATTTCAGATGGGCGTAGTTAATCATGGGCCGGTACCTCCTGTTTCGCAGATGACGGCGAAGAGGAGGCAATACCGGATATGGCAGGATAGATCATAAAAAAGCACTCCTTGAAAATGATTTTGTTTGATGGGTCGGCGGGGAAGGGGACCATCAACATCGGATATCAGGAGTGCACATAAAAGTAGTCATGCAATCACCTACAAACTTAGTGTGTTTTAACCATATACCAACAAACCTACTTTGTCAATGGGTTTTTACACGAAAAATAAAAAACCACTCGTTGAACCTTTGCGCAGTCCCTTCTTATCCTGTGCACATAAGGAAGCGGAATCCTCCCAAAAAAACAGCAGTCCGCAGCAATGCGGACCGCCGGAGCTTCAGCAGATATTTTATTCAGCCGGACGGATATCCCGGACGGTGAGCTGGTCCCCGTCCACGGTGAAACGGACTTCAAAACCGGCAAAGGAGAAGCCGTAGACCCGCTCCGGGTCCTTCTGGTAGTGGGGCCGGGGGTCCTGAGCCAGAACGCCCCGCAAAGCCTCCTGCCGCTCTGCGGGCACCTGCGCTAACAGGGCTGGGGGGATGGAAACAGACAGGGTTTCCCCTGCCGGTACGGCGGCGAAGCCTCCCAATGCGTCGGGATGGCTGTCGGCGTAAGGGATGTAAGGCTTGATGTCCAGAATGGGAGTGCCGTTTACCAGATCCGCACCCCGGACCCGGAGCACGGGGCCGTCTGCCGTCTGGCGGATGCCCGCCAGCTTCACGCAGGACAGAGCAATGGGGTTTGGCCGGAAGGGGGAGCGGGTGGCAAAGACACCCATCCGGGTGTTGCCCCCCAGCCGGGGCGGGCGGACCGTAGGGGACCAGGTATCCCGGATGGCCCGGTCAAAGACCCAGATGAGCCAGATGTGGGAGAAGTCCTCCAAGCCCCGGAGGGCGTCCGGGTTCTGATAGGCCGGTTCGAAAACAATGTCAGCCTCCAGCTCCTCCACCAGCCCGCTCTGCCGGGGCACGCCGAATTTTTCGGCGAAATCACTGCGGATATGGGCGATGGGCGTCATGGAAAATTCCTGAGACATGGCGGGACCTCCTGCAATCGCTCCTCTGGTCAGGGACAGAGCGAAACTTTTGCTCTATTATAGCAGAAATCCGCCTTGGTGAAAAGCCCTGTGCCACCGCCTAATGGACAGAACGATGAGATGAAAAGCGGCGTACCGACGGTTCGGGCGGTACGCCGCATACCCCTTGCGGGTAAAGGGTGTGTGCGGGACTGCGCCCGCAGGCGCGTTTCGGAGCGCAACCGCCGTAAGGCGGCTCTTAGCGCGGAGATAACCCCAAAAGGGATACACCGTCGGCTCAAGCCAATCAGCGGATACTTTATATCCGCTGATTGGGAGCCTTCCTCGAAACAGACTCGCTTGATCCGCCACCGGCGGCGCTTCGCCTGTTTCTCCGCACCATTGAAATCCTAAGTTTTCAGACCTGATAAAGGTTCTGAAAACTTGCTCAGCGGGACGAAAAGACTTTTTCGACACGCTGAGCTTCATCAACGGTCTGCGCCGGGGGTGACGGAATTTTCGCCGTCTAGCAGGTCGCCGTCCCGGTCATGGACACGGCCGTTGCGGAGCATCCGGTCCATAGACGCGCCGGGAAGGTCTCCGGCAGGCTCGTTGGCGGGGTTGGGGGCGGGATTGGTGTCCGGGGCGGTGACGGTGTGGTCATCCCGCCCAATGATGGCGTCATTGTTGGGAACATTGTCCCGGTTTGGGTCCGAAACGGCGTCGTAGGCGCTGTTCTGACCGGACCCGGCGTCATTTCGATCGTTCTTGGCCGGCTCCTTGCCGCAGGCGGTGAGGGACAGTGCCAGCAGCAAGACCGCCAAAAACAGGGAAGCGCGAGATTTCATGTGCGTTCCTCCTTTGCTGGGAGTTTGCGATACCCATGGCGTAGTATGCCGCAAAGGTCTGGTTTTCACGCAAAATTCCGTTTGTATTTTCTGGAAAAGCGCCTTGGCGGCGTCCGAACGTATGGAAGATGCTCCGCAGACCCGGCGCTTTGTGCACTCTGGTCACGCTTTCCGCTCTGGCGGAATATGATGAAAAGAGCATACCACGCTTTTTCGGACGGAGGATCGCTTTTGGGAATCCTGCCTGTATTGTTGGGGGGCGTTCCACATTTCAATTCAAATGTTTGTGAAAAACGCCGTTGACGGAACGTGAAAAAACAGGTAAAATAACAATCAGAAAACTGGTGGAGCACACCTCTTTGATTTAAGATGAGGAATTACTTGGTATAGAAAAGGAGAGCTGTATCATGTATACACAGGAAATCACCGTTAATAACGAGGTAGGTCTGCACGCCAGACCCGCAACCTTCTTTATTCAGAAGGCCAATGAGTTTAAGAGCGGTATCTGGGTGGAAAAGGATGATCGGCGCGTTAACGCCAAGAGCCTGCTGGGCGTTCTGTCCCTGGGCATCGTGAAGGGTACTACCATTACCCTGATCGCGGACGGCGCAGACGAGAAGGAAGCTGTCGGCGCACTGGTGGACCTGGTGAAGGACAACTTCGGCGAATAAGCGAACAATAAGATAATAAACAGCGTCCCTGCGGAAGCGGGGACGCTGTTTGCTATGTCTGCGGAGCAGACGAGGACGGCTCTGCTTTTGAAACGGGCACGTATGGCCCCACCGCTTCGTAGGGGACGGTAAAGACAGGGATACCCTCCGCCGCCGGGGCGATGGCGTACATGGGGTAGAAGAAGGCAAGGCCTTCCGGGGTGAGGTAAAACCGCATGGGGTTGAACTGCTGCCGCAGCCGCCTTAGCCAGCCGTCCAGATACCGGGCGTACCCGGCAGTCTCCTGACGCTGGATCTCCTGAGCGGCCAAAGTCAGCAGGCGCCGCTTCCAGCCCCGCCGGTGCGGAAAAAAGCTCGGAAGCGAAACCGGATAGCCCCGCCGCAGGTCCCAGGTATCGCCCCAGCGTCGCAGCAGAATGTGTCCATCGGCGGCTGGCTCCCGGATTTGGGTATACAGACTCCAGAAGCCGCCCTCGTTGTAGGTGACCCGAAAGGACAGCTCCGCTTGGAACTGGGGAAGGGGGCGGCTGTCCGCCAGCGCTTCCCGGCAGGCTCGCGCTGCCATGGGAAACAGCCAGCGGTCACAGTACCGGAGAAAGGCCCGGCACTGGGCGCGGTAGTACCGCCGGATCCGCCGGGTGGTCCGGTTTTCCGAGCCCACAGGCTCAGGGAGGGACACCTGCGCGGTAAGCACCGGAAGTCCCTCCACAGTCCATTCCCGTTCAGCGGAAAAAATTTCGGTGTTCAGTCCTGATGTGACTGCATCCACAGCGCTGCCCCCTTTCCTGACACTGACGCATCCTATGCGGCCCGGCCGGGAAGGGTTCGGCAGTGGAAATAAAATTTAATATTTGGGGGACTTCCTTTTCTTAAACTACTGTGTTAAAATGTAAATGCTGAAAGTGTGCTCCGCGATTTGTGCGGAATTTAGGAAATTATGGAAGGAAAGGTGCCTCCTTTATGATCAGAATTGGAAAAAAGGAAAAAAGTGATAAGCTGTATCAGGCGATTTTGCAGTTGAAGGATCCTCAGGAGTGCTATGATTTTTTTCAGGACCTCTGTACGGTTTCCGAACTGCGCTCCATGGAGCAGCGGTTTGAAGTGGCCTCTCTGCTGAATGACGGTATGATCTACAGCGACATTCTGGAGCAGACCGGCGCGTCCTCCGCTACCATCAGCCGGGTGAACCGGTCTTTGAGCTACGGTACCGGCGCGTATGAGCGGGTCTTTGCCCGTCTGAAGGCGGAAAAGGCCGGGGAAGAGGCGAAATGAGCAGCTATGACGCACTGGCCGCCAGCTATGACGGCCTGATGGCGGACGGCGTGTACCGCCGCCGTGCGGACTATCTGGAAAAGCTGTTTCGGAAAAGTAGGATCCCGGTGCATACCGTTTTGGACTTGGCCTGCGGCACCGGGACCATCGCCTGTCTGCTGGCGGCCAAGGGCTATGCGGTCACGGCTACGGACCTGTCGGAGGAAATGCTGACTCAGGCTATGAGCAAGGCGGCGGATTTGGAACAGCCGCCGCTGTTTGTGCAGCAGTCCATGCCCCGGCTTCGTCTGCCGGAGCCGGTGGATGCCGTGGTGTCCACGCTGGATTCCCTGAACTATCTGACCCGGGAAAAGGATATTCGGGAGACCTTCCGGCGGGTATTTCGCGCGCTGAAGCCCGGCGGCAGCTTTTTCTTTGATGTCAACACACCATACAAGCTGCGGCGGATGGACGGACAGCTCTATACGGATGAGACCGAGGAAAGCTACTGCGTCTGGCGAACATTTTTCTCGGAAAAGACAAGTATCTGCACCTATCAGGTGGACCTGTTCCAGCTGCGGGCAGACGGTACATGGGACCGGGACTGCGAGGAGCACAGGGAGCGGGCGTGGAGCGCGGCGGAACTGACGGCGTTTTTGACGGACGCGGGCTTTGAGGCCGTCAAGATCACCGGCGACCTGACGGCCCGGGCGCCTAAGGATACGGAGGACCGGTGGATCGTCCGCTGCCGGAAGCCAGTGAACTGACAAAGGAGTAATGGAAAATATGAGCGATCAACTGGTTCGTGCCATCTCCAAGGATGGCTTTGTAAAGGCGGCGGCGGTGTCCACCCGGGCACTGACGGAGCGTGCCCGGCAGATCCACCAGACCTCTCCGGTGGCAACGGCGGCCTTGGGCCGCCTGCTGGCGGCCGGTTCCATGATGGGCAATGAGCTAAAGGGAGACGGTTCCAGCGTGACCCTCCGCATCAAGGGCGATGGCCCTCTGGGGACGCTGCTGGTGGTGGCGGACAACGAGGGCAACGTCCGGGGCAGCGTTCAGAATCCCCAGATCGACCTGCCCATCCGGGAGGACGGCAAGCTGGATGTGGGCGGCGCTGTGGGCCACGGCGGGACGCTGACGGTCATCAAGGACCTGAATCTGAAGGAGCCCTATGTGGGCAGCGTGGAACTGCTGGGCGGCGAGATCGCGGAGGATCTGGCAAGCTACTTCGTGGAGTCCGAGCAGATCCCCACGGCCTGCGGCCTGGGCGTGCTGGTGGACCGGGACCGGAGCGTGCTCCGCGCCGGCGGCTATCTCATCCAGCTTTTGCCCGGTGCGCCGGAGGGCATCATCGACCGTCTGGAAAAGGGGATCATGGCGGCGGGACCTGTCACCAACCTGCTGATGGAGAACGATGACCCGGAGAGCCTGCTGCGGCGGGTCATGGCGGATTTTGAACTGGAGATCCTGGAAACGGTCCCCGTGGAGTACCGCTGCTATTGCAGCCGGGAGCGGATGACCGCGGCACTGGTGAGTCTGGGCCGCAAGCAGCTTACGGAGCTGGCGGAGGACCCCAACGGCATCGAGCTGACCTGTCAGTTCTGTGACAGCCGTCAGCGGTTCACCCCGGAGGAGATCCGGGAGCTGCTGGAAAAGGCCTCCGAAGCCTGACCAAACAGACCTTCTGCCCCCTGTGCAGCAGGGGACAGAAGGTCTGAAAAAAATAAAAATAAAAAATTTGAAAAATTGGGTTGACATTTGGCCTGCTTTCACATATAATAGCTTTTGCCGTCTGACGATGACGGATGACGGAAACCTGGGAGCATAGCTCAGCTGGTTAGAGCACCTGCCTTACAAGCAGGGGGTCACTGGTTCGAGTCCAGTTGTTCCCACCATAAAAATGGCCCGGTAGTTCAGTTGGTTAGAACGCTAGCCTGTCACGCTAGAGGTCGACGGTTCGAGCCCGTTCCGGGTCGCCATTTTTGCCCAGATAGCTCAGTTGGTAGAGCAGAGGACTGAAAATCCTCGTGTCGCTGGTTCGATTCCGGCTCTGGGCACCATTTGCGGGCTTAGCTCATCTGGTAGAGCGCCACCTTGCCAAGGTGGAGGTAGCGAGTTCGAGCCTCGTAGCCCGCTCCAGAGTAAATCAGGACATCCGATTTGGATGCCCTGATTTTTTTATTAGACGAAAAGAACTCGATACCGACACCCATGCGCGAAGTGCATTTTAATCAGAGGTGAGGCAGGGTTCCTGCGAATTGCGGAACGCAATTCGTGGGATGCCGGGAAGCGAGTTCGAGCCTCGTAGCCCGCTCCAAAAAGAAACACCACCCACTCGGGTGGTGTTTCTTTTTGGAGCACTTTCGATTTGCGCTGCAAATCGCCCGCCTGCGGCGACTTTTATAGAAAAGCGGAGGGAAACCCGCGAAGGTTTCCCCCGCAAACACCCCCTTCCTCGCGAAGAACGAAGGATTCTGCATTCGTCAGACGAAAAGAACTTGCTGCCGACACCCATGCGCGAAGCGCATTTTAATCAGAGGTGAGGCAGGGTTTCTGCGTCGAGCGCATAAGCTCCATACCCCGTGCATGGATCTAAACGTCCCCACCCGAATGGATGGGGCTTTTTGCTTCGACTGCAAAAGGCGTAAACATACTCAAACAGGAGGAACTGAACGGTTTTCCGTGAAATTTGCTGCCGCTCCGCCCTGTTTGTGATGGGTTGCGTGACGGATAGACTGCTCTTTTTTACAAAATAATCAGCGTTCTGGAGCAGTTCATTCTACACATAAGGAGAAAATCTGAATCCCGGTGGAATGGTGCGTTGAGCGGAGGACATTTGTCTGCAAAACATGGGCGCCTTGCAGGAGGAAATCTTTTGGAATGCGAAGGAATTATAGAGAAATCTACAAACCGGTTTCCGGTTAAAGTGAATGATATTGTGCGATTTCCGTAAATCTATTGTTAAAATTAACAAAGATTCTATACGATTCTTGTGAATTTCGGCACTTGAACTTCTGGGTTAGAGTGCTAATATGTAAGCGAAAACAGGCGAGTAAACGTTTTTGCGCCTGCTTCAGAAGGAAAAACGTGTTTTTGGAAGGAGAGTTCAAGATGATTAGCTTTTTCATTTGCCTGGCACTGCTGATCGGCGGCTATTTCACCTATGGCTCCCTGGTGGATCGGACCTTCGGGCCCGATGACCGTGAGACTCCTGCTGTCAAGATCAATGACGGCGTGGACTACATGGTTCTGCCCCAGTGGAAGCTGTTTATGATCCAGCTGCTGAACATTGCTGGCTTGGGTCCCATCTTCGGCGCTTTGAGCGGCGCTCTGTGGGGTCCTGTTGTGTTCCTGTGGATCACCTTCGGTACCATTTTCGCCGGTGCTGTCCACGATTATTTCTCCGGTATGCTCAGCGAGCGTAACGAGGGCGCCTCTATCTCCGAGATCTCCGGTATCTACCTGGGCGGCACCATGAAGAACGTCATGCGTGTGTTCAGCGTTGTGCTGCTGATCATGGTCGGTACTGTGTTCGCCGTGGGCCCCGCTGGCCTGATCCAGCTCCTGTTCTCCAACGGCGGCAGCACCGGTATCCTCACCAACAAGCTGTTCTGGCTGGTGCTGATTCTGGTGTACTATTTCATCGCCACCTTCCTGTCCATCGACAAGATCATCGGTAAGATCTATCCCGTGTTCGGCATCTGCCTGATCATCATGGCTGTTGGCGTGGCCGTGGGTATCTTCACCAAGGGCTATGTGATCCCCGAGATCTGGAACAACTTCACCAATATGCATCCTCAGGGCACTCCCATCTGGAGCTTCATGTTCATCACCGTGGCCTGCGGCGCTATTTCCGGCTTCCATGCCACCCAGAGCCCCCTGATGGCTCGCTGCATGAAGAGTGAGAAGCAGGGCCACTTCGTGTTCTACGGCGCCATGGTGTCCGAGGGCATCATCGCTTTGGTCTGGGCTGCTGCCGGCTGCGCAATCTACACCGGCGCTGATCTGCTGGCCATGGGCGGCGGCGGCTCCACCACCGTGTATGACGTCTGCTCCAAGACCATGGGCGGCGTGGGCATCGCTCTGGCTATGCTGGGCGTGATCGCCTGCCCCATCACCTCCGGCGATACGGCCTTCCGTTCCGCTCGTCTGGTGCTGG
>ERZ836441.44-NODE-44-length-129238-cov-25.000155_pt1 | contig 129238 bp, 122 predicted proteins | sample MGYA00519686_ERZ836441 | MGnify/ENA primary metagenome ERZ836441 (study PRJEB31850, sample SAMEA3708800) | human gut metagenome | biome: human gut; feature: human-associated habitat; material: faeces | place: China | collected 2014 ...
GCAGCTGCCGCACCTCGCTCGCCGTATCGGCACTTAGAATTATGCGGTATTGCCCCAACATTTGTTCAACCTTTTTTCACACTCCCACCGTTGCAACGGCGGGAGTTTTGTTTTATAATTAAACTGTATTTTTGTGTGAAAGGGGTGCCGCATGGCAAAACCACAAAACCAAAAACCACCCTTTGCCCTGCGGGCGCTGGCGGCGTTCGCCGTGACGCTGGCGGCGCTTTTTGTGCTGCTGCTGGCGGCCTACGCCCTGCCCGGGGAGCCGGTGCGGGACCATGTCTACGACTCAGCGGTGAAAATCGCCGGTGAGGGGCTGTACCCGGAATATCTGAACTTCAAGCTGTTCCAGATGGACAACTACACCGACACGATCATGCTGACCGAGGCCGCGTCCGCCGACGAGGCCCCGCCGCTGACCGCCATGATGACGAATACGGCCTACAACGTCGATAACTTTGAGACGCTGGCCGACGACCTGCAATGGTACATAGAAAGAAACTGGGCCACGGGCGCACAGCGCACCGACGCGCCCGCGCTTGTGCCGTTCTCCTACGCGCGGTACTGGCACGGCTACCTGATCTGGCTGCGCCCGCTGCTGCTGGTCACCGACATCACCGGCGTGCGCGTGGTGCAGTATCTGGTGCTGGCGGTGCTGTTTGCCGCGGTGGCGGTGCTGCTGCGCCGCCGCTGCGGGCTGCGGGCCGCGGTGTGGTTCGCGGTCAGTCAGCTGCTGGTCACGGCGTTCTGGGCACCGCATCAGGTACAGTTTTTCACCTGCTTTGCCGTTGCCTACGCGGGCTGCGTCTGGGTGCTGGCCAAGCCCCGCCGCAGCGATGATGTCTGCCTGGCACTGCTGGTTCTTGGCGTTGTGACGTCGTTCTGCGACTTGCTCGTCACGCCGGTCCTGACCCTTGGCCTGCCGCTTGTCTGCTGGCTGCTTGAGCCGCAGCAGCGTCTGCGGGCCGGCACAAGGCAGTGCGGCATCGTTGTGGGCGGCAGCCTGACGTGGGGCGTCGGCTACCTGCTCTGCTGGGCATCCAAATGGGTGCTGGCCGGGCTTGTCACCGGGCAAAACGTCATTGCCGACGCGCTGCATCAGGTGGGCGTGCGCACTGCCGCCGACAGCTGGCACGGCATGGAATTGACTTGGAGTAATATTTTACGTTTTGTATACACGACACTGGCGGGCAAACACCTGTTCTGGCCGCTGGTGCTGGCTGTCGTTCTGCTTCTGGCGCTGTTTGCAGCCAGCATCCGGGACAGGCAGCAGCTCGCACGCGCACTGCCGCTGGGGCTCTGCGCGCTGATGACCCCGGCGTGGTTCATCGTGTTGCGCACCCACAGCATCCAGCACGGCTGGTTCACCTGGCGCGCACTGGGACTGACCGTCTTTGCAGGGCTGGCGTTTTTGTATTATTGTTGTGATGTGCGGAAAATCGCCAAACGCTTAAAACGCACGTAATATATCAGCCTGTCGAAAAAGGTGTGCTCACCCCTTGGCCCCCTCGCAGAGGGAGGTTTTTCGACACGCTGAATATATGTAGGGGCGGCCATTGCCCCCTACACAACAGGATTATAGGTAAGGCAACAACAGGGGAAAGTAAAAATATGAACGAACTGAAAACGAAAACTGAAAAAACAACCGATGGAGCGCTAAAAAGGAATCCGTGGCGGCGCCTGCCCAAGGGTGGCAAAATCGCGGTCATTGTTGTCGGCATTCTGGCCGTGCTGGCTGTGCTGGCGGCCCTTTACGTCAACGGCAAGCTCGACCTGCTGCGCTATGATGACGGCAGCGTCAGCGAGATGGGTGAGATCGGCGCGGACGAGGACCAGGACCTGGACGGAACCGGCCTGACCCACACCGAAAGCGAGATGACAATGCCCGAGGGTAGCCCGTTCTCTGACGACAACGTGCTGAACATCCTGCTCATCGGCACCGACGAGCGCACCGAGGCCGTCAACGACGCCGATGCCTTCACCCACCTGAACCAGCTCGACGGCACGGAGGACACTACCGAGTTCAGCGACGACGCGCGCTCCGACAGCATGATCCTGGTCTCGCTCGACATCAAGGATCACGTCATCCGGCTGGTCTCCATCGAGCGCGGCACCGGCGTGCCGATTCTGCTGGACGGCTATGAGGGCCAGTACGACTGGATCACCCACACTTTCCGCTACGGCGGCGCAAAGCTGACAATGAAAACCATCGAGGACTGCTTCAACGTGCAGGTAGACCACTACGTCCGCGTCAATTTCAACTCCTTCGTCCAGATCGTGGACGCCGTCGGCGGCGTAGACCTTGATATTACCGAGATGGAGGCCAAGGCCCTGAACTGGGAGGTCCCCTCCAACTCGATGCTGATCGTCAACCACGTTGACCCGGGCCCCAACCATTTTGACGGCTACACGGCGCTGCAATACGCCCGTCTGCGCAAGATCGACAACGACTGGAAGCGCGTCGAACGCCAGCGCACCGTCATTAAGGCCGTGCTGGATCAGGTGCAGAACGCCAGCGTCATGGAGCTGGACAACCTGCTCAATACCATTCTGCCGCTGATCCAGACGAACTTTACCAAGTCCGAGATCGCCGCGCTGCTTGTGCAGCTGCCGGGCTTTTTGGGCTGCGATGTGCAGCAGATGTCCATGCCGCTGCAAGGCACCTACGGCATCCGCACGGGCATGGATGACCGCCTGATGTACGACCCCGACTGGGTCGTGAATATTAAGGCATTGCAGGACTTTTTGTACGATGATAAGACCGCCGAGGAGGTCATTGCCGCCACGCCGGAGACCGCCGCCGCCGAGGCCGCGGGCGAGCTGGTCATTGCGACCCGCGAGAGCGCCGACGTGACCAACCCCGTGGAGGAGTACAATAGTAAGTATCTGCACCGCATTGATATGACTTATGCGCTCGATGCGTCGGACTTCGGCAGCGACGAGTACCGCGTCTTTGTGGCCGACACCGACAACCTGCGCGGCAATGAGCTGCGCGGTGCGCTGATCGACAAGCTGTACAGCGCGGGCGTGCGGGTCGTGGCCGTGCCGGACGGCGCCGCCGCGGGCGTGCTGCTGGACAACTATCTGCAGACCGGCAATACCGGGAGCCTGGACAGCTACCTGTCCGTGCTGCCCGCCGACCGGCGCGACAGCGCCCGCACCCTGTGGGAGCACGTCCGCACGCGCTACCCCGGTGTTTTCCACGCCGCGGGTCTGGGGGCAGATGCCCGCAGTGCGACAGTGGGCAAAGCGCTGACCGTGCTGGCCAATGCGAGCTACAACACGCCCGAGACAGAGATCGCCGAGGCTGTGCAGGTCATGCGCAGCGGCACGACCAGCAATGCCGTCTACTGGTTCAAGACGGCGATGGCCAAATATCCGCGCCAGATGGAGCGGTTCTTCGGCAGCAGTTACGCCGCCGTGTCCCGCCTGTACTACGCCATGCAGGGCACGCTGAACGTCGCGGACGACAGTGAGCTGCCGACCTACGACGCGAAGCAGCTGCTGAAAACCTATAAGAAGGACGGCATCCTGATCTTTACCGACGAGGCCAGCGCCCTGATGACCGAGGGCAGCATGGCGTCCGAGCTGCAGGCGCAGCTGGATAAGCAGAAATACGGCGAGGACGAGGACCCGCAGCGCGTCTGCGCCATTGGCGCAGTCTACGGCACCTGGAGCAACGCCGGCAGCTTCACGCCCGACGATACCGAGACCGCCTGGGACGCTGACAGCCTGACCGAGTACCTGGGCAGCGATGCCCTGCGCGGAAAAGATATGCTGCTGGCGCTGGACGGCGAGGACAGCCCCTACCTGACGGAGAACTGCCTGCTGAAGGACACCGACACCCCCGTGGCCGAACAGGTGCAAAAACTGTTTGTGCTGGATAAAAACAACATGGCGTCGCCGGAATCCGCAGAATCTGAATAAAATTTGAAATTGGGTGTTGACAATCACGCCCGTGTGTGGTATAAATGCTTTAAACCAATGAAGCGAAAGTAAAGCACACAGCGCAGTTACAGAGAGTCCCCGATGCTGGGAAGGGGATACAGAGCGGGTCTGCATAATGGTTCGCGGAGGGCACGGGGAAACGGGCATGGCCCGCAGTATCCGCTGACGGGCAGCTCCCGTTACAGAGCAGGGGAATGTTGGTTCCCTACAGAGTGGCCGTGATTGTATAGTAAGCACGGCAAGCAAGGTGGCACCACAGATTTGTTTTATCTGCCCTTGCACAGGAGAAGTTCTGTGCAAGGGCAGTTTTGTTTTTGACAATGGGGGAGAGGGAACATGAACCTGATGAAAGAACGATGGCAAGCCTGAATTTGTAAATCTGGATGGCCCGGAACGCACCGGGCACTATAGGGGCAATGGCCGCCCCTACAGACCTGACATTCACTACAATTTACAAATTAAGGAGAATTTACCATGAAAAAGTTTGTTGCTGTTCTGTCCGCCGCCGCCATGATGACCAGCCTGGCCGCCTGCGGCTTCACTGCCGATACCGCCAACACTGCCGCATCTTCCGCCGAGACCACCGCGTCCGCTGCCGAGAGCACCGCGGACACCGCCGCCGCTGACAGCTACAAGGTCGCCATTGTCCAGCAGCTAGACCACGCCAGCCTCGACGAGATCCGCGTGGCTATTGAGAAAGAGCTGGACGCCAAGGCCGCCGAGAAGGGCATCACGATCGAGTACAAGGACTTCAACGGCCAGAACGACGCCACAACGCTGAACCAGATCGGCACACAGGTCGTCGCCGACGGCTATGACGCCATCATTCCCATCGCGACGCTGGCCGCCCAGTGCATGACCACCGCCGCCGAGTCCACCAAGACCCCGGTCATCTACGCGGCCATCTCCGACCCCGCCGCCGCAGACCTGACCGACATCGACTATGTCACCGGCACGTCCGACGCACTGAACACCCAGTCCATCATGGATATGATGTTCGCCGTTCAGCCCGACATCCAGACCGTCGGCCTGCTCTACTCCAACTCCGAGGCCAACTCCACGACCCCGATTGCCGAGGCCAAGGCGTATCTGGATGCCAAGGGCATTGCCTACGTCGAAAAGACCGGCAACACCAACGACGAGATCATGACCGCCGCATCCAGCATGGTCGGCCAGGTCGATGCCGTCTTTACCCCGACGGACAACGTGGTCATGGCCGCTGCCGCCGCTGTCTCCGAGACGCTGACCAAGGGCGGCATCCCGTTCTACACCGGCGCGGACAGCTTCGTCACGGCAGGTGCGTTTGCAACCTGCGGCGTCAACTACACCGAGCTGGGCACCTACACCGCCGACATGGCGCTCGACATCCTCGAGACCGGCGTTGTCCCCGCGTACCACGTCATGGACGGCGGCATCATCACCGTCAACACCGAGACCGCCGCCGCCCTGGGCATCGACTACAGCGCCTTCAACGATTTGGCCGGCCAGGTCGTCGAGGTCACCACGGCGGAATAAAAAAATCCCGGCCCCCTCTGGGAGGGGGCTCCGCCCGCAGGCGGTGGGGGAGAGAGCCTGGCCATCACCCGAAATATTTCGGGCAGTGGCAAGGTTCTCTCCCCCTGTCCTGCGGACATCCCCCTCGCAGAGGGGGACAAGTTTAATCAGAGAGGAAGTCACCCTATGTTTACCGTTGCCACCGTGCTGAATGCACTGGAGCTGGGCTTTATCTACGCGCTGGTCGCTATGGCGCTGTTTTTGAGCTTCCGCGTGCTGAACATCGCCGATATGACCACCGACGGTGCGTTCACGCTGGGCTGCGCCGTGTCGGCCACCGCCGCCGTGGCGGGCCACCCGTTCCTGGGGCTGCCGCTGGCCATGCTGGCCGGTGCGGCGGCGGGCTTTATCACCGCGTTTTTGCAGACAAAGCTCGCTGTGCCGTCGATTTTGGCGGGCATCATCACCAACACGGGGCTGTACACGGTCAACCTTGCGGTCATGGGCTTCTCCTCCAACGTGCCCATGCTGAAAACCAAAACGGTCTTTACCGCTGCACAGGGCGTTTTTGGCGAGAGCGCACCCTATAAGCTCATCGTGGCAGCGCTTGTCACCGTGGTGGTCTGCGCACTGCTCATCGCGTTCCTCGGCACCCGGTTGGGCCTGTCCATCCGCGCTACCGGCGATAACCCGGACATGGTCCGTGCGTCGTCCATCAACACCGCCTTCACCATCACGGTGGGCCTCTGCATCGCCAACGCCATGACCGCGCTGTCCGGCGCGGTGCTGGCCCAGTACCAGCGCTCGGCGGACATCAACCTCGGCACCGGCATGGTCGTCATCGGCCTGGCCTCGCTCATCATCGGCGAGACGCTCTTTGGCCGCGGCGGCATGTGGGTCAAGGCTGTGGCCGCCGTCGCGGGCAGTGTCATCTACCGCTTCATTATTGCGCTGGCTCTGCGTGCCAACGTCCCGTCGGAGTGCCTGAAGCTGATCTCCGCCGTCATCGTCGCGCTGGCCATTGCAGCCCCGGCCCTCAAGGCCAAGGCAGATTTCCGCCGCCGCCGCGCCAACGCCCAGAAGGGAGGTGCCCGCCATGCTTGATCTGAAAAACATCAGCAAAACGTTCAATCCGGGCACTGTCAATGAGAAGGTCGCCCTCGAAAACGTGAACCTGCATCTGGACGACGGCGACTTTGCGACGATTGTCGGCTCCAACGGCGCGGGCAAGTCCACGCTGTTCAACGCCATTGCGGGCGAGTTCATCGCCGACACCGGCACGATCACGCTGGACGGCAGGGACATCACCTTTCTGCCGGATTTCAAGCGCTCCAAGGCGATTGGCCGCATGTTCCAGGACCCGCTGCGCGGCACGGCCCCGCACATGACGATTGAGGAAAATCTGGCGCTGGCCTTCCTGCGCGCGTCGGGGCACACCTCGGCGTTCTCCCGCATCAACAAAAAGGACCGGGAGCTGTTTGCCGAAAAGCTCTCCGCGCTGGGTCTGGGGCTTGAGGACCGCATGAAGCAGCCCGTGGGTCTGCTGTCCGGCGGCCAGCGCCAGGCGCTGACCCTGCTGATGGCGACCCTCGTCACGCCGAAGCTGCTGCTGCTTGACGAGCACACGGCGGCGCTGGACCCCGGCACGGCGGACAAGGTGCTGGAGCTGACCAAAAAAATCGTGGCCGAAAACCACCTGACCTGCCTGATGATCACCCACAACATGCACGACGCGCTGACCCTGGGCAACCGTACGCTGATGATGGACCACGGTCATATTGTGCTGGACATCAGCGGCGAGGAGCGCACCCACACCACCGTGGACGGCCTGCTGGACCGCTTCGCAGAGAACGTCGGCCACGCGCTGGACAATGACCGGATCTTGCTGAGCAAAGAGAAGTAAAAAAGAACCGCCCCGCACGAAAAAACGTGCAGGGCGGTTTTTATGGAAAGGCTTCCCCCTCGGGGCTGCGCCCGCAGGCGCGTGTCGGAGCGCAACCGCCGAAGGCGGCTCTTGGCGCGGAGACTGAAGCTGTCAGCATAGCGGACTGATGAGGGCAAAGCTACCGACAGCAGCCCGTTACCGGGCAATTGCCGCAAGGCCGCCCCTCATCCGGCCTCGGGCGGGGCCTCGGCCACCTTCCCCCGCAGGGGAAGGCAAGGAAGATCACATCTCCGCCAAATCAAACCGGTAGATCGTCGTCGAGCTGTACGGCTTGCCCGGCAGCAGTGTCGTGTCGGGGAAGTTCGGGTGGTTCGGTGCGTCGGGAAAGTCCTCCGTCTCAAAGCAGACGGCATCCCGGGCAGCGTAGTGTGCGCCGTCCTTGCCCGCCGTGACCGGGGCCAGGAAGTTGGCCGTGTACAGGTGGACGCCCGGCAGGGTCGTCAGCACCTCCATGCGGATGCCGGTTTCGGGGCCGACAGCCCAGGCGGCGTGGCGCAGACCGCTGTCACGGATGACATAGCACTGATCGTAGCCGCAGCAATCGGTCAGCGGGGTGAAATCCGCGCCGATGTCCAGCCCCAGCGTCTTTTCTTCGGTGAAGTCCATCGGGGTGCCCTTGACCGGCAGCTTGCGCCCGGTGGGGATGCTGGCGGCATCGGCCTCGAGGTAAGAATCGGCGTCCACCGTCACGCGATGGCCCAGCGCACTGCCGCTGGCGTGGCCGTTCAGGTTAAAATAGCTGTGGTTCGTCATATTGCAGACGGTGGGCGCGTCGGTGGTCGCCCCGTAGCGGATGACCAGCCCGCTCTTGGCCAGGCTGTACTGGATGGTCAGATCAAAATTGCCGGGGAAGCCGTCTGTCCCGGCGGGGCTCGTGGCCGTCATTGTTACGCTGTCGGTCTCGCCGGGGGTCAGTGCCACGTCAAACATCGTGTGATTGAACCCGTGCAGGCCGCTGTGCAGACAGTTTCCGTTCTGGTTCGGCGTGATATGGACGATCTCCTCATACAGCGGGAACTGCGCGCCCGCAATGCGGTTGGCAAAGCGGCCCACGGCGGCGCCCATGCTGTCGGTGTTCAGCTCATAGTCGGCGGCAGTGTCATAGCCCAGCACGACGTCCACGGGATTGCCCTTGCGGTCTTTTACGATGATGCGATGGATAATGGCGGCATAGCTCAGCAGCTGCACCTCGATAAAATCGTTTTTCAGCGTCGCCAGCTTAACGGTCTGGCCGCTGATGGACTTGCCGAAATCCTGAATCGAAACGGACATGGTGGGACCCTCCTTATTTCTTTGTGTCGGCGGTGACGCCCTGTGCGGCCAGGTCCTCGCGCACGCTCTCGGCCACGCTGCCGGTGCCGTAGTTCAGCATACGGTTCACGCGGCTGACCGTGGCGCTGGATGCGCCGGTCTCGCGGCGGATCTCGCTGTAGACCTTGCCCTGCAAAAGGCACCCGGCCACAGCGTAGCGCTGCTCCATCGTGCGCAGCTCGGTCACGGCGCACAGGTCGTCAAAAAAGCGGATGCACTCATCCAGGCTGTTCAGTCGCAGGATCGCCTCATACAGGGCGGTGTTACGTTCATTCTGCTGCATAGCGTAAAGGCGCACAGCGGTGCGCCGACCTCTTTCTTTGTAAAATTTGCATTTGCTCGGTCTTGGCATCTTTTAATATTCTAGCAAATTTGCCCAAACAAGTCAATACACTAAAGTGCGAAAGTGTGTTAAAACTGCTTGCATTTAACACCAAAATGTTGTATCATAGAAGCATCAAATGTTAGGGCAATACCGTATAATTCTAAGTGCCGATACGGCGGGTGAGGTGCCGCAGCCGCCGGAGCGGTGCTTAAGCCGTAAGGTGGGAACTATGCGGTGTTGCCTTGGGGAGACTGCCATGCCGACAACATTACTGATTGTGTATCGCGTGCTGGGCACCGTGCTTTTTGCACTGGCCGCAGCCGCCATTGTGGAAAAATACCGCACGGTCCGCGGGGCCGTGCTGCTGCCCGCCCGCGTGCTGGAATGCCGCCGTGCGTCATCCACCAGCAACAGCCGGGGCGCGGGCGGCTACCGCTATCTGGTGGAGCTGTACGCCAACGGTCGGCGGCTGGAGCTGGAGACGAACGACGCCTTCTGGTTCAGGCACGACAAGGACAAGGGGAAGGTGCTGCAGGTCTGGTACAACCCCAACGCCCGCTGTGTGGAGCGCAAAAGCTGGGAGACGGAATTTTTTGCGGCGGTGCTGGCCGTGATCGGCGCGGCACTGCTGCTGATCCGGTGAGGTGCCTATGAGCTGGATTTTGTATGTGCTGCTGGTGCTGGCCGTGGCGGGGGACATCCTGCTGGCCGTGGTGCTGGCAAAGGTAATGCACAAAAATGACGAACCGCAGCAGAAAATTGATACGGCGGATGACTTTGTCCGCGCGGTGACGCCGGTTTTGCAGAGCGAGACCGACCTGCTGGCCGAGCAGCTGCGCGCCATGCAGGGCGAGAGCGCCCGCACAACGACGGCGACGCTGCGGGATTTTTCTGCCGTTCTGGCCGAGAACCAGCGCCAGAACGCCGCCGCCAGCACGGCGCGGCTGGAATCCATTGACCGAGCCGGGGCTGCCCGCCAGAAGGCCGCGAACGATGCCCTGCTGGCCCAACTGACGATGATGGAAACGCGGCTGAAAAATCTTGAGGACTCCAATGCGACCCGGATGGACAGTGTGCGCGGTGCGCTGGTGCAGGGTCTGAACACGATCCGCGCCGACAACAACAAAAAGCTGGATGAGATCCGCGGCACAGTCGAGGAAAAATTGCAGGACACGCTGCAGCAGCGCATCAACGACTCGTTCAAAACGGTCAGTGCCCAGCTTGAGCAGGTCTACAAGGGTCTGGGCGAGATGCAGAATCTGGCCGCCGACGTGGGCAGCTTAAAGCAGGTGCTGTCCGGCGTCAAGACCCGCGGCATCCTGGGCGAGGTGCAGCTCGGCGCGATTCTGGAGCAGATCCTGGCCCCCGGCCAGTACGCCTGCAACGTCGCCACCGTGCCCGGCAGCACGAACCGCGTGGAGTACGCCATCAAGATGCCGGGGCAGAACGGCACGGTCTGGCTGCCCATCGACGCGAAATTCCCGGGCGATACCTACGCGCATTTGCAGGCGGCGCAGGAGCGCGGCGATGCTGCCGCTGTGGCCGCCATGCGCAAGGCGCTGAACAACGTCCTGCGCGCCGAGGCCAAGGACATCCACGACAAATACATCGAGGTGCCCTACACGACGAGCTTCGGCATCCTGTTCCTGCCGTTTGAGGGGCTGTACGCCGAGGTGGTTTCCAGTGGTGTAACGGAGCTTTTGCAGCGGGATTACCAGATCACGGTGGCCGGGCCGTCCACAATGGCGGCGCTGCTCAACGCCCTGCAGATGGGCTTCCGCACGCTGGCCATCCAGAAGCGCAGCGGCGAGGTCTGGACGATCTTGGGTGCGGTCAAGACCGAGTTTGAAAAGTTCGGCGCGGGTCTGCAGCAGATGCAGCGCCATCTGAACCAGACCGGCTCCGATCTGGAGGAGCTGATCGGCCCCCGCAGCCGCGCCATCACCCGCAAGCTCGAATCCGTCCAGCAGCTTGACCCGGATACGGCCACAGAGCTATTGGGCATTGAGGAGTAGGGGAGGAGTCTCCCTGCCGGGCCGTGTGCGGGTATTGCATTACTAAAAAGCTTATAGAGCAGTAGGGGCGGCATATATGCCGCCCGCCACCTTGCGCCGCCGCCCTCTGCCCTTATTTATAGCTTCTTCCAAAATCACATCTTCCGTAGGGGCGGATTCCATATCCGCCCGCCGCTTTCCCACAAATGGCCATTTGTTATACACGGCAGGGCCGGGCATGCCCGGCCCCTACAGTGTGGTTGTTTGCTTTCCACGCTGTCATTTTTGCCAGAATCCGCCCCCGCAAGGGGGCTTTTTCTATGCCCTCATCCACTTTACAGCGCGGAAAAACTGTGGTATACTGAACAAGTTATTGAACAGTCAACAACATGCGGCGCTGCCGCACGCCCATAAAGGAGTTACTGCCATGATCCGTATTGTTACCGATTCCGCCGCCGATCTGACTGCGGAGCAGCTGTCCGTCCCCGGCATCTTTGTTGTGCCGATGTCTGTCACCTTTGCAGACGGCACCACCCAGCTCGATGACGGCACGATGACGAAGGATGAATTTTTCGTCCGTCTGGCAGAGGACAGCAAGCTGCCCCGCACCAGCCAGCCCAGCCCGGCCAGCTTTATGCAGGTGTATGAGGATGCCGCCGCAGCGGGGGATGAGGTCCTTGTGATCACCATCGGCCAGAAGCTGTCCGGCACCTACCAGTGCGCGCATCTGGCCGCCGCCGATGTCGGTCTGCAGGTGCATATCGTGGACTCTGAGGCGGCCTCGCAGGCTGAGGCGCTGCTTGTCCGTGAGGCGGTGCGCCTGCGCGATGAGGAGGGCCTGACGGCGGAGGAAATCGCCGCCGTGCTGGAGCAGTTCAAAAAGCGGGTGCGCATCGTCGCCGTGGTGGACAGCCTCAAGCACCTGCAGAAGGGCGGACGACTGCCCGCCGCCGTTGCCATTGTGGGCGGTGCGCTGGGCATCAAGCCGGTGCTGGCCCTGAAGGACGGCGAGATCAAGCTCGTGGACAAGGGCCGCGGACGCCCCGGCGCGCTGGTCGCCATGTTCAAACAGCTGGACGCGCTCGGCGGTATTGACCCGCGCTACGGCTATACGCTGCTCTACAGCGATAATAAGCAGCTTATTGCACCGGTACACCACTACATGCACCAGAATCTCCAACTGACCGGCGGCCATGTGGCCCAGCTTGGCCCCACCATCGGCACCCATGTCGGTCCCGGCGTGGTCGGCGTGGTGTTTGTGGCGAAGGAGTAAAGCTGTAAAATATAAAAAAGCAGGGGCGAGCAATGCCCGCCCCTGTAAGTTGAGCTTCTCCATTCGGAGAAGCTTTTTTATTTTCCGCTGAAAAACTTATTCAGTGCATACACCCCCAGCACGAGGACGCCGAGGACGAGGAAGATGCCGGCCATACCGGCGCAGAGCATCGAGAGGGTGACGGGAAGAAGTGCGGTTGACATGGGTTGACCTCCTTATACGCAGCTGCTCATAAGGGTCAGGATCAGGCCGCCGGCAATGACCGACGCGATCTGGCCCGAGACGTTGACACTGATCGAGTACATCAGCAGGAAATTCTGGTTGTCCTCAGCCAGGCCCATCTGGTTGACGACGCGCCCGCTCATCGGGAACGCAGAAATGCCTGCCGCGCCGATCATCGGGTTGATTTTTTTACCCTCGGGCAGGAACAAATTCAACAGCTTGGCGAAGAAAACGCCGCCGGCGGTGTCAAAAATAAACGCGACCAGACCCAGCGCCAGGATCAGCAGTGTGTCGGGCCGGACGAATTTGTCGGCGGTCATCTGGCCCGCCACGGTCAGGCCCAGCACAATCGTGATAAGGTTCGCCAGTACGTTCTGCGCGGTCTCGGACAGGGCGTTCAGCACGCCGCACTCGCGCAGCAGGTTGCCGAACATGAGGAAGCCGACCAGCGCCACACTGGCGGGCGCGACAAGCCCGGCCAGCATAGTGACCACAATCGGGAACAAAATTTTGGTGGTTTTGCTGACGCTGCCCTTCTGGTACGGCATCCGAATCAGCCGCTCTTTTTTGGTCGTGCACAGGCGGATGACCGGCGGCTGCACGATGGGCACAAGCGCCATGTAGCTGTACGCCGCGACCATGATGGCACCCAGGTATTTGCTGCCCAGAGTGTTCGCCACGAAGATAGCCGTCGGGCCGTCCGCTGCGCCGATGACCGCGATGGACGCCGCGTCGGGCAGGTCAAAGAACAGCCCCGCCAGCACGAGTGTGACAAAAATGCCGAACTGCGCCGCCGCACCGAACAGCATGAGCCACGGCTTTTCCAGCAGCGGGCCGAAGTCGATCATGGCGCCGATGCCGATGAAAAGCAGCAGCGGGAACAGCTCATTAGACATACCGGCGTCAAAAAGCGCGCTGATGGGGCCGACGGTAGTCCCCTGCGTGATGGCCCCGGACAGCGGCAGATTGACAAGGATCGCGCCGAAGCCCATAGGCAGCAAGAGACTCGGCTCCATCTTTTTGGCGATGGCCAGGTAAATCAGCAGGCCGCCGATGACCCACATGACAACCATCTGCCATGTGAGATTGCCGAAGTTGGCGAACAGCCCGGCGAAGGTTTGCAGAAATTGCATGTATGATACCTCCCGTTTGTGGGCGGCAGGGTACAAAAAAAGACCCCTGCCGCAGAAAAAGTCTGCAGCAAAAGTCTCAGTGTTCACAGTATGCCCCGGGGCGGCAGGCCACCCGTGGTGACGAAGCGATACGGCGCGCGGCAGGGGCGCGTCCCTTACTCCCTTTTACCTTGAGGGTATTATAACGCGGAGAAGGAGATTTTGCAAGAGAAATTTTGGAGGGATGCGGGGTGAAAAGGGGTGTAAAGCGGAAAAGGGTGTTAGCGTAAGGCTGCGGGCCGGGCATGCCCGGCTCCTACAGACTGCTATAAATGGGTGTGGCCGAGAGGGGCAAGGGAGGCACCCGTCCCCGGATTAGTAGACAGAAAAATACCCCACATGCTCCGGGTGGTTGTCCTCTACCAGCACGGTGAAGCCGCCGGGGTTGACCTCGGTGTTCTTGCCGAAGGCTTCCTCGGCAATCAGATGCGGGCCGCGGTTCAGGATGATCTCCGCCGTCTGGACAACGCCGACGCGGCGGTAGTGGAGAATATCCCCCTCGGCACGGACGATCTCGAGCCGCCCGCCGTCAAAGGCGTCGCAGCTGCGGCGCAGGGCGGCCAGCGTTTTCAGGGGGCCGCGCAGCCGCTGCTCGGTGGAGTTCCAGTCAAAGAACGCACGGTTGAACGGGTCGCGGTAGCCCTGCATGGCGATCTCGTCGCCGTAGTAGACGCAGGGCACGCCGGGCAGCGTGAAGATCATCGCGTAGCCCAGCAGCAGTCTGCGGATGGCCTCGTCCATCTGGCCGGAGGGAATGACCCGCTTGCTCTGCCAGTAGCGGTCCCGGTTATTGCAGGGCTCGCCCGCAATCGCCGTGATGGCGCGCTCGGTGTCGTGGGTGGACAGGAAATTCATCGCACAGTTCAGCGCCGGGGCAGGGTAGTGCTCGCAGATCTGCATCAGAGCGTCGGCCACGGCGGTGACGTCCGCGCCGTGCAGGTAGTCCAGCGTGGCGCTGCGGAACGGGTAGTTCATCACAGCGTCCAGACCGTGCCCGCGCAGGTAGGTGCGGCGGCGGCCAAAGGCCTCCTTCGTCGTCGCATCTTCCCACACTTCGCCCAGCAGCAGCTTGTCCTCGCCGTGGGATTTGACGGCAGCGCGAATTTTTTCAATAAAATCGTCGGGCAGCTCGTCGGCTACGTCCAGCCGGAAGCCGGACGCGCCCAGATTCAGCCAGGTGTCGATGACGCCGCCCTTGCCGCAGATAAATTCCACGTAGGAGGGTGATTCCTCCTGCACCTCGGGCAGCGTCTCAAAGCCCCACCAGCTGCGGTAGCCGCAGGGATAGCCCGAGTCAAAGTCGTACCAGCTGCGGTAGGGAGAGCTGCGGTCCCGGTACGCGCCGCCCGGGCCGTATCGGCCCTCGCGGTTGAAGTAGCGGGAATCCGACCCCGTGTGGCTGAACACGCCGTCCAGGATGATGCGGATACCCTCCTTGGCGGCAGCGGCGCACAGGGCGCTGAACTCCTCGTTCGTGCCCAGCAGCGGGTCGGCCTTGAGGTAGTCCGCCGTGTTGTAGCGGTGGTTGGCGTGGGCCTCAAAAATCGGGTTCAGGTAGATGCAGGTCACACCTAAATCGCGCAGGTACGGCAGCTTTTGTTGGATTCCCGCAAAGTCACCGCCGTAATAGTCCATGTTCAGGTAGCCCTCGCTATGCTCGGTGGGCCAGAAATACGGCTCGCCGGTCTTGTCGGCGCGGTAGATGCGGTCTGCAAACGGCATCGCTTTGTTGGGCTTTCCCTCGCAGAAGCGGTCCGGGAAAATCTGATACATCGTGCCGTTTTTCAGCCAGTCGGGCGTCTTGAAGTCCGGCTCGTAGACCGTCAGCTGCCAGTCCTGACCGTCAGTCCAGCTGAGCACACCCTCACCGCCCGGCGTGCGGTAGATGCGGCGAAAATCCGTGTACAAATCAAAGTGATAAAAGTACAGCCCCGAGGTCGTCGGCGTGACGGTCAGCGCGAAGTGGTTGACCTTGGGTGTCTGGCCCGTGAACTCCATGCGGTAGTGGACGGGGTCCTCGCAGTCTTTCGTCAGCACCAGATGCGGGTCAACGTAGCCGAGGCCCTCCGGCACGGTCAGGTTGAAGGTCACAGGCTGACCGGCCTTCACCGCCCCGAACGGGGATTTGCAGGCGAGGTCGAGGCTGTTGTAGAATGTGTGGGACATGGAAGTCTCCCCTTTACGTTAGCGTAAAGCCTTCTCCCCTGGGGGAGAAGGTGGCCCGGAGGGCCGGATGAGGGGAGAGCCTGCCGCTATGGCCCGGCAAAAGGGCGGCAGGGCAGACTTGACCCTCATCAGTCACCTTCGGTGGCAGCTTCCCCGATGGGGAAGCCTGCACAAAAAAGCCGTGCCCCGAACAGGGCACGGCAAAAATCAGATAACCAGATTATTTGACGGGAGTAGCGCCCCAGATGTCACGCGCATAGTCCATGATGGAACGGTCTGCGCTGAAGATGCCTGCGTTGGAGATGTTCTTCAGGCTCATGTGGTTCCACTTCTGCTTGTCGCGGTACAGCTCCTGCAGGTCGTGCTGGGCACGGCGGTAGTCCTTGAAGTCCGCCATGACCATGTACGGGTCGGAGTTGCGCAGGTTGCTGGTGACCTCGCTGAAGTTCTCGCCGTTCCAGCCCTTCTCCAGGAAGTCCAGAACTGCCATCGCGGTGTTGTCGCCGTTGATGAAGGCGTTCGGATGGTAGCCCATGCCCTTCAGCGCGTTGACCTCGGGGGTCAGCATACCGAAGATGATCTCGTTCTCATGGCCGGCAGCGTCGGCGATCTCAACGTTCGCGCCGTCCAGCGTGCCCAGCGTGATCGCGCCGTTCAGCATGAACTTCATGTTGCCGGTGCCGGATGCCTCGGTGCCGGCCAGAGAGATCTGCTCAGAGACCTCGGAGGCGGGCATCAGGCGCTCGGACAGGCTGACGCAGTAGTCCTCGAGGTAGACGATGCGCAGCTTGCCGCGGACAGCGGGATCCTCGTCGATCAGCTTGCCCAGCTTGCAGATCATGCGGATCATCTGCTTGGCCATGTAGTAGCCGGGGGCGGCCTTCGCGCCGAAGATGTAGGTCTTGGGGGTGAACTCGGCGTTGGGGTTGTTCTTCAGGTACAGGTACTCGGCAGCGATGTTCAGCGCGTTCAGGTGCTGGCGCTTGTACTCGTGCATACGCTTGACCTGGCAGTCAAAGATAGAATCAGGGTCAATGACCTGGCCGGTGGCCTTCTGCAGGTAGTTGGCAAAGTTGGCCTTGTTCTCGCGCTTGACCTTGGCGGCGGCAGCCTGCACGGTCTTGTCGTCCACGAACTTCTCCAGCTTCTTCAGCTCGGAGGCGTCGGTCTTGAAGCCGTCACCGATGGTCTCCTCCAGCAGATGGGTCAGGCCCGGGTTGGAGCAGAGCAGCCAGCGGCGGTAGGCGATGCCGTTCGTGACGTTCTTGAATGCCTGCGGCTTGTACAGGAAGTAATCATGGAAAACGCTGTCCTTGATGATCTCACTGTGCAGCTTGGAAACGCCGTTGATGGCGTGGCAGGTGTAGGCGCAGATGTTGGCGGTGCGGACCTGGTTGTCGCCGATGATCGCCATATAGTCGATCTTGCCCTGGTCGCCGGGGAAGGCCTTGGCCAGGTCGGCGCGGCAGCGGCGGTCCATCTCGCAGACGATCTGCCAGATGCGGGGCAGGGTGTTACGGAAGATGTCCGCGTTCCACTTCTCCAGTGCCTCGCTCATGACGGTGTGGTTGGTGTAGGCAAAGACCTTGCGGCAGATGTCGAAGGCAGCGTCCCACTCGTAGCTGCACTCATCCAGCAGGATGCGCATCATCTCGGGGATGGCGACGGTGGGGTGGGTATCGTTCAGCTGGATGGCGACCTTGTCGGGCAGGTTGTCCAGCGTGCCGTACTGGTTCAGGTGGTTCTGCAGGATGTCTGCGATGGACGCGGCAGAGAAGAAGTACTGCTGGCGCAGGCGCAGGATCTTGCCCTCGGTATGGTTGTCGTTGGGGTAGAGGATCTTGGAGATCAGCTCGGCAGAGGCAGACTGGCTGATAGCCGTGTTGTAGTTGCCGGCGTTGAAGCTGCTCATATCAAAGCTGGGGGCCTTAGCCTGCCACAGACGCAGCTTGGAAACACCGTTGGAGCCGTAACCGGCGACATACATATCGTTGGGCACGGCGATAACGGAGTTGTAGTTCTCATACTTGACGTGATGGAAGCCGCCCTCCCAGGTCTCGATGGCCTGGCCGTCAAAGCGGATCTCCTGGGCCTGATCGGGATGGCTCTTGATCCAGACCTGACCGCCGGGCAGCCAGTTGTCAGCAGTCTCCTGCTGCCAGCCGTCCACGATCTTCTGCTTGAAGATGCCGTACTCGTACAGGATGGAGTAGCCGGTGCCGGGGATGCCGTCGGTGGCCATGCCGTCCAGATAGCAGGCGGCCAGGCGGCCCAGACCGCCGTTGCCCAGGCCCGCATCGGGCTCCTGCTCATAGATGGTGTCGATCTTGACGTCGGCATCAGCCAGCACGCTCTCGGCAACCTCGTTCAGGCCAAGGTTGAACAGGCTCGTGCGCAGGCTGCGGCCCATGAGGAACTCCATGCAGAGGTAGTAGACCTGCTTCTTGCCCTCGCCCAGTACCTTGGACTGGTACTGCTTCTGGCGGTCAGACATGATCTGGCGGGTGATCATGGCCAGGCAGCGGTAGATCTGGTCAGCGGAGGCGGCGTCGATGGTGACGTTGCACTCACTCATCAGCTTGTCCTTGAGCAGCTTCTCAAATTCACGCTTTGTGTATTTCAAAATCGTTCTCTCCTTCTTTGCAGTCATGAGAATTCATGATTTTTGCGCTCTTTTCAGTGCTTTCAATAAACCACTCTATAGATTATAACGATATTTAGCGGATTGCGCAAGTCAAAATTGCCTGTTTGCGGTTTTTTTATACAATTCCGTCAAAAAGGGCTTTTGCAAATCGGTAATTTGTACTATAATAGATGTAAGATTCTGCGCCCCCACTGTAAATAAAGGCGTGCAGAGACCGGAAGGAGTATGATTATGGGTATGGCTACCTCAAAAGTGCGGCTGAACATCTGCGGTTCCAGCTATGTAGTCAACACGAGTGAGAGCGAGGATTACATGAAGAACCTCGCGGACCGACTGAACCTGGACATGAACGAGCTGATGGCGTCCTCGAATTCGGTCTCCATCACGACGGCGGCAGTCATGACCGCGCTGAACTATCGTGATGAGCTGGAAAAGGCCAGCGGCAGCGCCGACAATATGCGCCGCCAGATCAAGGACTACCTCGAGGATGCGGCCAGCGCCAAGATGGCTGCCGAGGAGGCCCGCCGTGAGAATGCGTCGCTCAAACGCCGTGTGGATGAGCTGGAGCGCCGCCTGCGCCGCAATCAGTTCCCGGCGGAGGACGAATGAGCCGCCCCGAGATTTTAGCCCCGGCGGGCAACCGCGAGATGCTTGGCGCCGCTGTTTTCAGCGGCGCTGATGCTGTTTATCTGGGGCTGACGGGCTTTAACGCACGCCGCACGGCGGGCAACTTTACCCCCGACGAGCTGCGGGAGGCCGTGGCGTTCTGCCATGCCCGCGGCGTCAAGGTGCATGTGACGCTGAATACGCTGGTCTATGACCGGGAGTTGTCCGGCCTGGCCGACGCCGTGCGCGCCGTGGCTGCAGCCGGGGCGGATGCCGTCATTGCGGACGACCTGGCGACGGCGCAGCTGGTCAAAAGTATTGCACCGACGCTGCACCTGCACGGCTCGACCCAGATGAGCGTCCACACGCCCGAGGGCGCTAAGGAGCTTGCCGCGCTGGGCTATGACCGCGTCATTCTGGCGCGTGAGCTGTCGCTGGAGGAAATTCGTGCCGTCTGCGAGGCCAGCCCCATCGAGGTCGAGGTCTTTGTCCACGGCGCACTCTGCATGAGCGTGTCCGGCCAGTGCATGATGAGCGCGTTCCTCGGCGGGCGCAGCGGCAACCGTGGTGCCTGTGCGGGTCCCTGCCGTCTGCCGTTTGACGCAAGTGCCGGTTTAAAACCCGGCCAGCCGGGCCGTGCCTGCCATTTGAGCTTAAAGGACATGGACTACATCCCGCACCTGCGGGAGCTGATGGACGCGGGTGTCGCCAGCGTGAAGATCGAGGGCCGCCTGCGCACGCCCGAGTACGCGGCGGCAGTCGTCACAGCCTGCCGCGCGGTCTGCGCGGGCCAGCCCTACGACGAAAAGCTCGTGCGGGACATCTTCTCGCGCTCGGGCTTCACCGACGGCTACCTGACGAACCGCAACGACGGCAAGATGTTCGGCGTGCGCACCGAGGCCGACGCCGCGGCGACCCGCGCTGCCACGCCCAAGGCACGCGAGCTGTTCCGCCGCGAGCTGCAGCGCGTGCCCGTACACTATGAATTGAGCGGCGGCGTGGAGGACGGCGGCGTCAAGCTGACCGCCCGCGACGACGACGGCCACAGGGTCAGCGTTTACAGCGCCGACGAGCCGCAGCCTGCCCAGAAGGACCCGCTGCCCGGCATTGAGCGCGCCCTCGGCAAGACCGGCGGCACGCCGTTTGTCATGGACGGCCTTGCCGCCGAGCCGGGGGAGGGGGGCTTCGGCTTCCTGCCCGGCGCCGCCTGGAACGAGCTGCGCCGCGAGGCGCTGGACAAGCTGCTGGAAAAGCGCAGCGAGGTCACGCCCCACGCCGTACAGGCGTTTGAAATCCCGACCTATCCCGCCCATACCGTGGGGCAGCTGCCCGCGCTGGCCGCCCGCTTTGCCAATGCGGCCCAGTGCCCGGCGGAGGCGGCGGAGAAGCTGCAATACCTGATTTTCCCAATTGCCGAAGCCGAGAGCATCCCCGAGGCATGGCGGGGGAAAACGCTGCTGGAGCTGCCGCGGGTCATGTTCGGCAGGCTCGAGCAAAAGACCGCCGCGCGGCTGGACGCCCTGCAGGACGCGGGTTTTGCCGGGGTGGTGGTCAACAACCCCGCACAGCTGCGCTATACCGACGGCTGGACGCTGTACGGCGGCCTGGGCCTGAACGTCACGAACCCGATGAGCGCCGCGCGGTATGCGTCCCTGGGGGTGCAGGGCATGCTTTTGCAGCCCGAGACCGCGCTGACAGCCATGCAGGCCGTGGCCCCCGGCGTGCCCACGGCGGCGCTCTGCTACGGCCATCTGCCGCTGATGCTGACCCGCGCCTGCCCCCTGCGCAATGTGCGCGACTGCGGCAAATGCCCGGGCGGCGGCACGCTGCGGGACCGCAAGGGCCGCGACTTCACCGTGACCTGCTCGGCCCCCGGTGGGGCGGGCGTGCGCACAGTGTTCAACCCGGTGCCGCTCTACATGGGCGAGCGCCTGCGTGAGCTGCCTGTGGACGTGGCGGTAGCGGCCTTCACGACAGAGACCCCCGCCCGCGTATCCCAGATTTTGGACCTGCTTTTCAACGCCCAACCGTTTGACAGCGAGTTTACGCGTGGGTTATACTATACGAATAACTAAAATTATCAGATAGGAGAGAGAAGATAGGAGATGAACTGCCGGGAAGGCTGCGGCCTTACGCCGGAAACATTTCCTCTATCCTAACTCCTCTCTTTTGGAGGCTCCCATGACCCCTATTGTGAAGTACAAAAAATTGGATGCCCGCGCCGTTGTGCCGCAGTACGCTACGCCCGGCGCGGCGGCGGCGGACCTGTGCGCGGTGCTGGATACACCGCTGACGCTGGCCCCGATGCAGCGCACCCTCGTGCCCACCGGACTTGCCATCGAGCTGCCCGGCCCCGCGTGCGTCGCCCTTGTCTACGCCCGCAGCGGCCTGTCCATCAAGCACGGTCTTTGTATGGCGAACGGTGTCGGCGTCATTGACAGCGACTACCGCGGTGAGCTGCGCGTGCCGATGGTGAACCTGTCCAGCGAACCCTACACCATCCAGCCCGGTGAGCGCGTCGCCCAGCTCTGCATTGCCCCTGTCTGGCAGGCAGCGTTCACCCCCGCCGATGAGCTGACAGACACCGCCCGCGGTGCAGGCGGGTTTGGGTCGACGGGCAAATGAAAAATAGAAAGGCTTCCCCCGCGGGGCTGCGCCCGCAGGCGCGTGTCGGAGTGCAACCGCCGTAGGCGGCACTTGGCACGGAGACTGAAGCTGTCAGCGGCCCCGCCCGCTGACTGATGAGGGCCAGCCTTGCGGCAATAACCCGCTTACGGGCCGCCACCGTAAACCTGCCCCTCATCCAGCCTCGGTCGGGGCCTCAGCCACCTTCCCCCGAGGGGGTAGGCAATTAAATTTACGATTTTGCCTTGTTTCGCCACATTCCGTACACAAAAGCTCCTTATAATAGACCAGAAAGGAAGCACACTATGGCTCTGATCCTTGCCTCCGGCAGTCCGCGCCGGCGTGAGCTGCTGTCCCTTATTACCCCCGACTATACTGTCATCACCAGCGACGTGGACGAGACGAAGATCGCGGCAGATTCCCCGGCGCACCTCGCCAAGGCTCTGGCCACCGCCAAGGCCCGCGCCGTGGCCGAGGAAAACCCCGATGACGTCGTCTGCGGCTTTGATACGGTGGTCGAGTGCGAGGGCGAGGTGTTCGGCAAGCCGAAGGACGAGGCCGACGCCGTGCGGATGCTGCGCGCGCTCTCCGGGCGTGAGCACCGCGTCCACACCGGTGTCTGCATCTGCCGGGGCCGCCGTGCCGCCGCCACTGTCGAGACAACCGTTGTCCATTTCTCGCCCATCGCGGAGGACGACCTGTGCGCCTACGTGCGCACGCCGGAGCCCTACGACAAGGCGGGAGCCTATGCCATCCAAGGGCACGCGGCGCTGTGGTGTGCGGGCATCGAAGGGTGCTACTACAACATCATGGGGCTGCCGGTTCACCGCACGGCGCAGCTGCTGCGCGAGTTTACCTGACCCGGACAGCCCCGGAAACGGGAGTCTGTATGGGAAAAATCTGCAACTTTTTTACATGCTTTTTCGGGAGAATACACGCTATGTTTACCAAAGACATCGGCATTGATCTGGGCACCGCCAACACCCTTGTGTACATGAAGGGCCGCGGCATCATCATGCGCGAGCCAAGCGTCGTCGCCGTGGACCCGCGCAGCGACGAGCTGCGGGTGCGCAGCGTCGGCCATGAGGCCAAGGCGGTCATTGGCCGCGCACCCGGCTCCATCGTGGCGGTGCGCCCCCTCAAGGACGGCGTTATTGCGGATTTTGACGTTACCGCGGCCATGCTGCAGAGCTTCATCCGTCAGGCCTGCGGCAACAGTATTCTGGCTCGCCCCCGGGTCGTCATCTGCGTGCCCTCCGGTGTGACCGAGGTCGAGCGCCGCGCCGTGCGCCAGGCTGCAGCCAAGGCGGGCGCACGCCAGGTCACGGTCATCGAGGAGCCGATGGCCGCCGCCATCGGCAGCGGTCTGCCCACCACCGACGCCGTCGGCAGCATGATCGTGGACATCGGCGGCGGCACGGCGGAGGTCGCGGTCATCAGCCTGTCGGGCATCGTCGCCAGCCGCAGCGTGCGCTGCGCGGGCGACGCGCTGGACCAGAGCATCATCGCTTTCATCAAGCGCAAATACAACCTGCTGGTCGGTGAGCGCACGGCAGAGCAGATCAAGATCGAGATCGGCTCGGCCTGCCCGCAGGACCCCGAGACCAGCATGGAAATTAAAGGCCGCAACCTTGTGGACGGCCTGCCGAAGGACATTCTGATCCGCTCCGAGGAGGTCCGCGACGCCATGAACGACTGCCTGCTGCGCATCGTCGAGGCCATCAAGGACACGCTGGAATGCACCCCGCCCGAACTGTCCAGCGACATTATTGACCGTGGCATCATGCTTTCCGGCGGCGGTGCGCTGCTTCGCGGGCTGGATACCCTCATCCAGAATGAGACGGGCATCGAGGTCCACATTGCCGAAAGCCCCCTGGACTGTGTAGCCCTCGGCGCCGGTGCCGTCCTCGACAACCCCGATCTGGCCGGACGCCGGAAAGAGGAAATGAGCTACTTATAAAATGAGAGCCTTCCCCCGATGGGGAAGCCTTTTCAACCGAAAAAAAGATTGACAAATGGGGAAAATCCGGCTATTATTAGATTGTTCGCATATACCCGGAGGGACGCTATGCCTTTACTCGATCAGGATCTGCCCGCCCGCGCACAGCAGGGGGACGAGAACGCGCTTGCCGCACTGATCGCCCGCATGATGCCGGCCATCCGCAAGGGTGCGGCGGAATGCACTGCCCCCGGCCTCGATTTTGACGATGCCGTGCAGGAGGGGCTGATCGGCCTGTTCCATGCTGTGCGCGGGTTTGACCCCGCTGCCGGGCAGACCTTCACGGCCTACGCCGCGGCCTGCATCCGCCACGCGCAGCAGGACGCCCGCCGGGCGGCTCTGCGCAAAAAGCACGCGCCGCTGAACTACAGCGTGCCGCTGCCCGCCGCCGAGGAAAGCACCGACACCCGTCCCGGCCCCGAGGAGCTTGCTATCTTCGGCGAACAGTACGCGGACACGCTCCGCCGTATGCAGACCGAGCTTTCCGCGCTGGAACGCACGGTTTTAATGGCCGGGCTGGAAGGCCGCACCCCCGCGCAGACCGCGCGGGAGCTGGGACTTCCCGCCAAAAACGTGGCCAATGCGCTGGCCCGTGCGCGCCGCAAGCTGCGCGGTGCGCCCACAACCTAGGATTCAGGCGATTTGCCTGCGTCATATATCAACCTGCCCCCAGTAGCGCCTAAAATCAGTTCAGTTGGTCCATTCCCATTGCGTTGTTTTAGATTCTTCCGCGGGCAAAATAAACACAGAGGAGATACCCACTATGTTCGAAGACAAGACTTTGGTATGCAAGGATTGCGGCAAGGAGTTCGTTTGGACCGCCGGCGAGCAGGAGTTCTACGCCAGCCGTGGTTTCGAGAACCAGCCCCAGCGCTGCAAGCCCTGCCGTGATGCCCGCAAGAACTCTACCCGCGGCGAGCGCCAGATGTTCGACGCTACCTGCGCCAGCTGCGGCAAGGCCTGCAAGGTTCCCTTCCAGCCTCGCGAGGACCGTCCGGTCTACTGCAGCGAGTGCTTCGCTAAGATGAAGGAGAACGGCTGATTTACGCGCTTTTGCATGTAAACTGAGTTGAATGTTCCATTCCGCGCCCCGGCCTTACCGCCGGGGCGTGGTTTGTTATCGGGACGATTACAGGTTGATAGAATGAAAAAAACTCTCTCAAGGCTGCCGCGCGTCGTCCGGCTGGCGGTGCTGTCGGCGGTGCTGCTGGCTCTGTGCAGCAAGTCGTCGCCGCTCTACGCCTTCAACGACTGGATGGACGCAAACATCTTCTTCACGATGGGCCGCTCCATGCTCGGCGGCAGGGTGCTTTACCGTGACGTGTTCGACCACAAGGGCCCGGTGCTCTACCTGCTGTACGGGTTGGCGGGCCTTGTCGGCGGCACAGACTTCCGCGGCGTGCTGGTGCTGGAAATCATCGCCATGACGTCGTTTCTGTACACGGGTCTGCGCACGGCGGAGCTGCTGGCGGGCCGCCGCCTTTCGGTGTGGTGGATGGCGCTGCCCGCAGCGGGCATGGCGGCCAGCCGCGCGTTCTCCCACGGCGGCAGTGCCGAGGAGCTGCTACTGCCGTTTCTGGCAGCGGCGCTGTTCAGCCTGGTCAGGGCGCTGCACAGTCCCGGCGCCAAGCCGCTGCGCGCGGTCTGTGTGCAGGGCCTTCTGGCCGGGTGCGCGCTCTGGCTCAAGTACACGGTGCTGGGCTTCTACCTCGCGTGGGTCGTGGTGCTGGCGGCGCTCTACCTGCGGCGCGGCTGGCTTGCGCAGCTGGGCCGCAGCGTGGGGGCGTACCTCGGCGGCATGGCGCTGGCCACGCTGCCGTGGGTCGTCTACTTCGGCGTACACGGCGCACTGGGGGACTGGTTCACCGCCTACTTTTATGACAATCTCTTCCTTTATAAGGGGGAGGGCGGCGGTCTGCCCGCGCTGGCACAGCACCTGTGGTGGGCGGTGCGGGACGGCTTGCCCGCCGCGCTGCTGCTGGCGGCGTTCCTGCTCTGGGCGCTGCTGACCCGGCGTTTTGCCGCAGCGGGGGGCGTGGCCGCACTGGCCGCGGGGTTGGCCGCTACCAGTCTGATGGGCGGCTACCTGGTCTATTACGGGCTGGTGCTGGCGGTCTTTGCGCCGCTGGGCCTTGTGCCGCTGGTCCGCCTTGCGGAAAAGACTCCCGCGCCCGTCCGTACCGCGCTGCCTTGGGCTGTGCTGGCCGCGTGCGCTGCCGCCTGCTATGCCCTGACGCCCAACCGGGCACTGCGGGGCCGCGCTCGCGCCGACCTGCCCCAATACCGCTTTGCAGCGCAGATCAACGGCGGCAGCCTGCTGAACTACGGCACGCTGGACGGCGGCTTTTACACGGCAGCGGGCGTGCTGCCGCCCTGCAAATATTTCTGCGTGACGAACATGCCGCTGGACGACCAGTGGACCGACCAGCAGGCCGTATTGAAGGCCGGTGCTGTGGACTACGTCGTGGCGCTGACCGGCGACCTGCACGGTGATTTCCCGCAGTATGCGGTCATTGACCGGTGCAGTTATGACGGCGGCGAGGGCGAAGTGACCTGGTATCTCTACCAATTGCAGCGGTGATTTGCGTTTTTGTGCCCTATGCGGTATAATAGCACTGATCCCTGTACATCCTGCCAGAAAGGCAATGCCTATGAAACAAAAACTCACCCTGCGCCGCGTCCTCGCCAGCGCTGTGGCGGCGCTGGCTGCCGCTGCGGCGGTCTGGCTGCTCAGCCGCTGGGTCGGCTATGATTTGCAGCTGCGCATCGGCAATGAGCCGGTCTATGAAATCGCAAACGATGACTATACCCAGATCATTGATGTACCCGAGGACGGGCTTTGGCAGGCCGTCCCGCTGGAGGCGGGGCAGACGCTCTATGGCTGCCGCCTGCGGTTCAGCACCCACGGGGAACTGTACCGCGCCGGTATGGTCATGGTCGATCTGTGTGATGCCGACGGCACGATCCTGCGTGAGGCGGCGGGCAACTACGCCAACATTTTCGATGACAACTTCACGGGCTTTGCCTTCGGCACGGCCTACACGGCGGCACAGGCGGAAACGCTCTACCTGCACATCTATAACGTCGTCGAGTGGGAGGGGCCGCTCGGCCTCTGGGCCAGCACCGGCACGGTGGGGGCGCTGGCCCTGACCGCGGACGGCGTTGATGCCGACGCCACGCTGGCATTGCAGTATATGACCGACGATACCGGCAGCTGGCCGTCCGATTTGGCAAACGGGCTGGCCCCGCTGCTGGCATTCGCAGCGTTTGCCGCCGTGCTGCTGTTCGGCCTGCGCGCCCCGCTGCCGCTGACCGTGGCGGTGGTCGGCCTTGCGTGCGGACTGCTGTTTGTGCGCGTCACCCCGGCGCTCGTCGCGCCCGATGAATACACCCACCTGGCCGCGGCCTATGAGCTGGCCAGCCGCCTGGGCGGCGAGACGCCCGCCGACGAAAACGGCTGTCTGTTGGTGCGGGAGAGCGATGCGCCGCACTTCGGCACCCGCAGCGGCCAGATCGGCATTCTGGCCTACAAGGCCGAGGCACTGGCCCGTCAAAATGAAGCCGGCGGTCCCGACGCGCTGACCGCCGTCAGCGAGGCCAAGGCCGGGCAGGGCAGCGGCAACTACCTGCCGCAGGCGCTGGGCATCCGGCTGGCCCGCAATGCCGGTGCTAACTTTTACACGATGCTGCGTCAGGCGCGGACCTTCAACCTGATTTTTTATCTGCTGCTGGCCGTGCTGGCTGTGGCGCTGGCCCCGGCGGCGGTGCGCGGGCTGCTGGCCTGCATTGCGCTGCTGCCGATGCCGCTGCAGCTGGCGGGCAGTCTCTCGCCCGATGCGTCGGTGCTGGGCATGGTGTTCTGCTACACGGCGCTCTGCCTGCGGCTGCGCACCAAAAAAGCCGTGTGGTGGGAAAAAATCCTGCTCATCGCCCTCGGCGGGGCTGTCGGCCCGGCCAAGGCCATCTACCTGCCGGTGGTGCTGCTCTGCTTTATCATCCCGGCGGACAACCTTGTGGGGCCGACGGAATTTGTCCGGGGCTCGTTTGGTGCGCGCGTGCGCTCCGGGCAGCTGATCCGGGAGGCCGTGCTCGTGCTGGCGGGCTGCCTGTGGCTCTCCGCCAACCTCGGTGAGCTGGCCTATGCCGCCCGCGACATGAATCAGATGCTTCTGGCCGTCGGCGCGGTGGGTATTATCCTGCTGCTGGCACTGACGCGCCGTCTGTATGAAAAGGTACAGAATGACGCCAAAAAGCTGCGCCTGTTCAAGGGCGCGCTGGCCTGTGCCGTTGTGCTGGCCGTCGTCGGCGGGGTGCTTGCGCTGTCCCGCGTGGGCGGCGGGCTGGCCCCCGACCAGCTGCTGATGACGAACCCCAACGGTGATTCCATCTGGACGTTCTCGCTGGGGTACATCTGCCGCAACCTGCCCGCCACGGCGAAGCTCTTGCTGCGCACGATCCCCGCGCAGGGTGCGCTCTGGCTGCAGGGCGTTCTGGGCACGACGCTGGGGGAGCCGATCGTTTACCGCATCGACGTCAGCTGGCTGCTGAGCGTCGGGCTGGTGCTGGCATTGCTGGCGGCAGCCCTGCCGGTGCAGGACGAACCGGATGAGCCGCTGCTGGGCCGCCGCACCGGTTTCGGCGTGCTGGGCATCATCCTCTGCGTTGCGGCGGCGTCGCTCGTCGTGGCGCTGAACTGGACGCCCATCAACTATGAAACGCTGTTCGGCATGCAGGGCCGCTACTGGCTGCCCGTGCTGCCGCTGGCGCTTCTGCTCGTCAAGGGAAACCGCAGCGTTTGTGCGCGGCGCGACCTTTCCCGCGGGGCGGCACTGGCCGTCACCGCCTGTACACTGTTGACCCTGCTGCAGGGCTATAGCCTATACGCAAGCTGGCAGCCGGTATCATAAATCTGCCTACACTATTATAAAGGAGACACTCTCATGACTGTTACGAAGAATACCATCATCGCCGAGATCCTGAACAACGACCCCACCCAGGGCTGCGTGCCCATCTTCCTGTCCACCGGTATGCACTGCCTGGGCTGCATGGCCTCCCATGGTGAGACCGTCGAGGAAGCCTGTGCTGTCCACGGCGTTGACGCCGACGAGCTCGTCGATGAGCTGAACGACTACTTTGCACACCTGTAATGCGCCGCGGCTCGATGCCCGCCTGGCCGCTGCCTATGATTTTGTACGTCCGGGGCACGCGGCGGCGGACATCGGCTGCGATCACGGCAAATTAAGCGCCGCACTGGCGGGCAGCGGACGCTGCCCGCTTGTTTTGGCTTGCGACCTGCGCCCCGGCCCGCTGGAAAAGGCCCGCGTGACCTGTGCGCCCTACGGGGATAAGGTGCAGTGCCGCTTGGGCAGCGGGCTTTCGGTTTTAGAACCCGGCGAGGTCGATGACATCATCATCGCCGGTATGGGCGCGGAGACGATCATTGAGATTCTGGAGGCGGCGCCCTGGGTGTTCGATGCGCGGTACAATTTGGTGCTGGTCCCCGCGACGAAGCACAGCATCCTGCGCCGCTGGCTGGTCCGCCGCGGCTTTGCACTGCGGGCCGAGACCCTCTGCCAAGCCGCAGGCCGGTGGTACGCCGTCATGAACGCGCAGTACACGGGTGCCGCCCGCGAGCCGGACGGGCTGTTCTGCCTGACCGGCCTGACGAACGGTCAGCCCGGGTGCAGCGAGTATTACGCCGTGCAGAATGAGAAGCTGAAAAAGTATCGCTTGGGTCTGCCGGAGGGAACAGAGCGGGACGCGGTGGGGGAGCTCATCGCCGAATTAGATGCGTTGGCGGCACGGTAAACGCCCGCGGGCGGATATAAGATCCGCCCCTGCCCACAGCGGAAAAAGCCATAGCGTTCCCCATCGCCTCGCCGTAGGGGCCGGGTATGCCCGGCCCGCAGCGTCAAATCAGGCACCCGCAGACGGGCAATCTCCGCAAGCCTGCGGTAAAACAGAATCCATCAGGAGGTAAAAACATGTCAGTAAGCGTACAGCAGATTTTGGGCTTTCTGCGGGCGGTGGCCCCGCAGGAGCTGGCATTGGATTGGGATAACGTCGGCCTGCTCGTCGATGCGGGTCAGCCCGTGGACGGTGTGCTGACCACGCTGGACATCACCCCTGCCGTCGTGCGGGAGGCTGTCGAAAACGACTGCCAGCTTATTGTCAGCCATCACCCGGTCATCTTCCATCCGCTCAGGACGCTGGCTGCCGATGATGTGCCCGCCCTGCTGATGAAAAACGGCATCTCGGCCATCTGTATGCACACAAACCTTGACGCGGCCCCGGGCGGCGTCAACGATACACTCTGCGACATCCTCGGCATCGCCGCCGAAGGCCGCGAGAGCTTCGCCGAAGGCTGCGGGCGCATCGGCACCACGATGCCCACCACGGTGGAGGCGCTGGCCAAATTCTGCGCCGCCACGCTGCACAGCGGCGTCAAGTACGTGAACGGCCAAAAGCCTGTCACCTGCCTGGCCGAGGTCAGCGGCGGGGGCGGCAGTTACTTAGAGGAAGCCATCGCGCGCGGCGCGGACTGCCTTGTCACCGGCGAGGCAGCCCACCACATTGCGCTGTTGGCCAGGCAGAAGGGCATCGGCCTTGTGGTCGCGGGCCACTGGGGCACCGAGCACGCCATTGCCGATGTGCTGGCCGTCCAGCTGGAAAAGCAGTTCCCGGCCCTTACCGTCGCTCACGCCGAGGCTGATGCTGATCCGTATTCCTACCTATTATAATAAGGAGCCATTCCCATGTCCCTTGATGCCGCAACGCTGGCGCTGGTCGCCGGTGAACTGAAAAACACGCTGCTCGATGCCAAGATCGACAAAATCTTTGAGCCGACCCGCGACGAGGTGCTTATGACGCTGCGCACCCGCACCGAGACCCACCGTCTGCTGCTGTCGGCCCGCAGCGGCTCGGCCCGCGTCTGCCTGACGAAGGAGAGCTTCGAGAACCCGCTCACGCCGCCGGGCTTCTGTATGCTGCTGCGCAAGCACCTGACCGGCGGGCGGCTCATTGAGCTGCGCCGCGAGCCGGGGGACCGCATCGTCTATTTTGACTTCCGCTGCACGAACGAGATGGGCGACTTGGTCACGAACACGCTGGCCGTCGAGCTGATGGGCCGCTACTCCAATCTGGTGCTCGTGCAGGGCGGGCGCATCATTGATGCCCTCAAGCGGGTGGACTTTGACGACAGCGAGGTCCGCCAGCTGCTGCCGGGTCTGGCCTACACGCTGCCGCCCAAGCCCGCGCGGCCTGACTTTTTGGAGACGAGCGCCGCCGCCATCGTGGCCGCTGCGTGCGAGAAGGACTTGCCCGTTGCACAGGCGCTGGGCAAGACGGTGGCGGGCGTCGGCCCCGTCGTCGTGCGGGAGGCCGTCTGCCGCGCGCTGGGGGAAACGCCCGCGCTGGCCTGCGACCTGACCGCCGAGGAGAAGGCCGGGCTGGCTGCGGCCATCGACGAATTGAAGGACGAGCACGCCCACGGCGGCACGCCCACCGCGGTGCGTCTGCCCCAGCCGGACGGCGCACCGAAGCCCGTAGAGTTCAGCTTCTTTGTGCCGCAGCAGTACGGCAGCGCGGCGATTTTGACCCGGTATCCGTCCTACAGCGAGATGCTCGAGGACTACTACGCCACGAAGGACCGCGCCGAGCGCCTGCGCCAGAAAAGCCGTGAGCTGTACAAGGCCGTCCACAATATGTATGACCGCGCCGTCCGCAAGCAGGCCGCGCGGAAGGAGGAACTGAGCCAGTCCGCCAAGGCCGACACGCTGCGCCTGTACGGCGAGCTTTTGCAGGCGAACCTCTGGGCCATCCACAAGGGTGACCGGCAGGTGACCGTGCAGAACTACTACACCGGCGAGGATGTGACCATACGCTTGGACCCGCGTCTGGGCGGCAACGAGAACGCGCAGAAGTATTTCCGCGATTATAAAAAGAAGCAGACCGCCCACGCCATGCTGCAAAAGCTGCTGGTGGAGGGCGAGGCCGAGATCGAGTATCTGCGCACGGTGTTGTATGAGGTGGAGAGCGCCCCCGGCGAGATGGCGCTGAACGAGATCCGCGCCGAACTGAAAAGCCAGGGCTACTTAAAGTATTACAAGCAGCGGGACCGCAAGCAGAAGCCTGCGGACTTCCTGCGGTATACCTCGAGCGACGGGTTTGAGATCCTGGTGGGTCGCAACAACCTGCAGAACGACAAGCTGACCCTGCACACCGCCCGCGGCAAGGACCTGTGGTTCCACGTCCAGAAGGCACCCGGCAGCCACTGCGTCGTTATGAGCCGCGGAGAGGACATCCCCGACACGACCAAACAGGAGGCCGCCGAGCTGGCCGTTTTGCATTCGAGCCAGAACGGCGGTGCAAAGGTCGCCGTGGACACCACTGAAGTCAAAAATATATGGAAGGCCAACGGGGCGAAACCGGGCATGGTGCTGTACGAGGTCTACACGACGGTCTACGTGACGCCGCGTGAAGGGCTGGAGGAGCAGCTGAAACGGAAGTGAATGTTCCATCAGCGCACGGTAGGGGCCGGGCATGCCCGGCCCGCGGCTTTCCCGCAGGGGGTCGTCTGCCGTACAGCTGCGCACCGCACATGTGCGGCCCCTACAGGGCATCCGCCTGCGGGGCGATGCGAACATCGACCCCTACAACCTGGCGTTCACGCCTGCTTTGTAGGGAGCGGTCTTGACCGCTCCGCGCGGCTTAAAGGAAAACAGTCGCTTATGGGAGAGCCTGCGGGCCGATGCAAGCATCGGCCCCTACGGGTGCCTTTAGTAGGAGGTGTGTGTCATGAAAAAGTACGCTGTAATTCTTTCCTTTCTTGCCTTTTTGCTCACCGCCTGCGCCTCCGCCCCGGCGGACAGTGTGGCGGCTACCCCCGAACCTACCGCAACGCCTGTCATAACCCAGGAACCCACGTCGTCCCCGACGCCTGCACCGACGATGGCGGTGTACGATGAGGTCTCCTTCGACGATTGGCGGGACGGTGCAGGCTGCACGATGCCGGACTACACGTTCAGCGCACCGCATAAGCCACAGCCGCAGCAGGGCGAAAAGGCTGCCTGGCCCACGGACGGCGTGACGCTCTGCTATAATGCAAAGACGCTGGAAGAAGCAGCGGAGATTTTCCACACCACGGTGGAAAACTTAAAGGAGCTGAACCCGGACTGGCAGGACAAATACAGCCGCGCCATTGGGTGCTACTGGGCCCTGAAAGTACAGGCCGACCCCTACACCCTGCCCATGAACAATGTGGTGACGGTCACAGTCAATGCACCGTGGGTCGAGAGCTACTATGACCGCACCGAAGTCTGCGATGTTCCCGCGTCGCTGGACAAGCAGGCCCGGGCCGCGCTGGCCTCGGCGTATTACTTCCAGTATCACTGGTGGGGGATGCACGCGGGCTTTTTGCCCTATGAGAAACTGGACGAGCCGGTTGGGTTTTTCAACTACCGCGCGGCGGATGGCGCGTTTTACACGAAGTTCTCGGAGTTCGGCAGCTTTCTGCACACGGTCTACTCTGATGCCTGGGTGGACGATATGCTGAGCATGGACCCCGCACCCTTTGCCGAGGGCGAAAATGACACCATCCTGACGCTGGACGGTGACCGCGGCGGTAACATCGCCTACTGCGGGCATCTTTTCACCGAACCGGAGCTGCAGCCCGACGGCAGCCTTGCATTCTGGCAGCTCTCACTGACCTGCGAGAGCGACGATTTTAAAGGCTGGGCAGGGGAGGAGACGATTGTGCCCGATACCGCCACTGTAACGACGGTGCGGTTGGTGCCGACGGAGAATGGCTGGCGGGTGGATGCGCTGGAGCTGCCCAGCTGAGTTGTAGGGGCCGGGCATTGCGGGGTTGTGAGCGTAGGACCACGGTTGAGTGGAACGAAACCGGGGCGCGAACAATGTTTGCCCCTGCGGGGCAAACAACCGCACGAGCGTGTTTGCTTGCAAACTGTCGGCGCTCGTTGTGCGCCGACAAGCGCCCGGCCCGCGGCCTTCCCGCAGGAGGCCGTCTGCCGTACAGCTGCGGGCCGCACATGTGCGGCCCCTACAAAGCAATGGTTTTCCCTGCGATTTGCCTGAAAAACAGAACTACTTTCCCCAAAAACCATGCACTCTGTTGAAAACCCATACAACCTCCACTACTTTCGGCATAACGTAAAAATTTCTCAAAAAAATTTTATAAAAATGCCAAAAAACACTTGCAACACCGGGAGACGTGTGCTATAATACATCTTGGCTGCGGAAGGCTTGTGCAGAATAAGCAAGCTGCGCAAGCCGCGATATGCGTTGATGCGGGAGGTTGCCGCCGTAAAGCCGAAAGGCTGGCGGGTTTTTCCGCGGAGTATGTCCGATCTTAGAACCGGGCGAAAGAATTACGGAAACAAAGGGATATGTACGCCACTGCATTCTGCGGTGCGGACCAATGTTCACCTTACTTTGTGATGATTCTTTCCGGGAGAACTGTGCGAACACGGTTCACCGGATTTTGTCATGCGAAAAGGTTGAACACCCGGAAACGTGTGTGATTTATCGGCTCGCCTAAGGCGCAAAATTTTATAGGAGGCGAATGCAATGGCAGTCAAAGAAAAAATCAGAATCCGTCTGAAGAGCTACGATGCATCCCTGATCGATGCTGCGGCACAGAAGATCGTGGAGACCGCTAAGCGCACTGGCGCTCGCGTTTCCGGCCCGATCCCTCTGCCCACCGACAAGGAGGTCGTCACGATCCTGCGCGCTGTCCACAAGTACAAGGACAGCCGTGAGCAGTTCGAGACCCGCACGCACAAGCGTCTGATCGACATTCTGAAGCCGTCCAACAAGACGGTCGAGGCTCTCATGAGCCTGCAGCTCCCCGCCGGCGTTGACATCGAGATCAAGCTGTAATCGAGTTTCTACATTATAATGGCCGATACGCGCGGCCGTGATCCGTGAACGGTCGGCGTGTAATGGAAAGACACGGTAAAGCACCATCTCGCTGCAATGCAAACAGCGGAGAGGTCATGTTGATGGGAAACCACCAACCAATAACCTTTACAGGAGGACAAACACAATGCAAAAAGGTATCATCGGCAAGAAGCTGGGCATGACCCAGCTGTTCGACGCCAACGGCAAGGTCGTTCCGGTCACCATCATCGAGGCCGGCCCCTGCACCGTCGTGCAGAAGAAGACCGTTGAGTCTGACGGCTACCAGGCTGTTCAGATGGGCTACGGCGAAGTGAGCGCCAAGAAGGTCAACAAGGCCGCCAAGGGTCACTTCGACAAGGCTGACGTCGCTCCCAAGCGCACCCTGCGTGAGTTCCGTTTTGATGACATCGCTGCCGTCAACGTCGGCGACATCCTCAAGGCTGATGTCTTCGCAGAAGGCGACAAGGTTGACGTTGTCGGCACCAGCAAGGGCAAGGGCTATCAGGGCGTTATCAAGCGCTTTGGCCAGCACCGCCTGCGTGAGAGCCACGGCACCGGCCCTGTTGCACGTCATGCCGGTTCTAACGGTTCCACTTCCAGCCCGTCCCGCGTGTTCAAGGGCAAGCGTCTGCCCGGCCACATGGGTGCGGTCCGCGTGACCGTCCAGAACCTGAGCATCGTTAAAGTCGATGCTGAGAACAATCTGATCGCGATCAAGGGTGCGATCCCCGGCCCGAAGGGCTCGGTCGTGACCATCCACGACAGCGTGAAAGCGTAAAGGAGGAAAACACAATGGCACAGTTTGATGTCGTCGATATGAACGGCAAGAAGGTTTCCACCGTTGAGCTTTCCGACGCCGTGTTCGGGATCACCCCGAACGAGAAGGCTGTCCACGAGGCAGTCGTCAACTTCCTGGCCAACCAGCGCCAGGGCACCCAGAACACCAAGATCCGCAAGGAAGTCCGCGGCGGCGGCAAGAAGCCTTGGCGCCAGAAGGGCACCGGCCACGCTCGTCAGGGCTCTATCCGTGCTCCGCAGTGGACCCACGGCGGTGTTGCTCTGGGCCCCAAGCCCCGCAGCTACTACTACACCATCAACAAGAAGGTCAAGCGCCTGGCTCTGCTCAGCGCCCTGTCTGACAAGGCTGCCAACGGCAACATGATCCTGGTCGACAAGATCGCCGCTGACGAGTACAAGACCAAGACCGTCGTTGCTTTCCTGGCCGCTGTCGGCGCAGGCAAGAAGAACCTGATCGTCAATGAAACTCTGGACGCCAAGTTCGTCAAGAGCGCCGCCAACATCCCCGGTGTCCAGACCGCCGCTACCGGCATCAACACCTACGATGTTGTCAACGCCGACAAGCTCATCCTGAGCGTTGACGCTGCCAAGAAACTTGAGGAGGTATATGCGTGATGAAATTCGCACAGGACATCGTTCTCGCCCCCGTCATCACCGAGAACTCCATGGCTGGCATCGCTGACAAGAAGTACACCTTCAAGGTCGCTACCGACGCCACCAAGATCGACATCGCCAACGCTGTTGAAGAGCTGTTCGGCGTGAAGGTCGCCAAGGTCAACACCATCTCCGTCCGTGGTCGCTATCGCCGCCAGGGCATGCACGCCGGCTACACTGCCAAGAGCAAGAAGGCCATCGTCACCCTGACTGCCGACTCCAAGGAGATCGAGTTCTTCAACTCCATGGTTTGATGACCGGATGGCCGCAAGGCCGTCTTGAGGACCCCGCCGAGGGGTCCGGTTATGGGGATATGACCCCGATAAAAATTCATAAGATAACAACAAGGAGATCAACATGGCTATCAAGAAGTACAAGCCGACTACCCCCGGTCGCCGTGGCATGACTGTTACTGACTACAGCGTGCTGTCCAAGGTCGATCCGGAGCGCAGCCTGCTCGAGTCCAAGAAGAAGCATGCCGGCCGCAACAACACCGGCAAGATCACCGTCCGCCATCACGGCGGCGGCAACCGCGTCAAGTACCGTGTCATCGACTTCAAGCGCAACAAGTTTGATGTCCCCGCCACCGTCAAGACGCTGGAGTATGACCCGAACCGTTCCGCCTTCATCGCACTCGTTGAGTACGAGGACGGCGCCAAGAGCTACATCCTGGCTCCCGATGGTCTGAAGGTTGGCGACACCATCATGGCTGGCCCCAACGCTGACATCAAGCCCGGCAACGCTCTGCCCTTCGAGAACATCCCCGTTGGTACCATGATCCACAACATCGAGCTGTATCCCGGCAAGGGCGGCCAGCTGGTCCGTTCCGCTGGCGTTATGGCGCAGCTGATGGCTAAGGAGAATGGTTACGCTCTGGTCCGTCTGCCCTCCGGTGAGATGCGCAACGTTCGTCTGAACTGCATCGCCACCATCGGCGTTGTTTCCAACCTCGACCACGAGAACGTCAACCTCGGCAAGGCCGGCCGCAAGCGCCACATGGGCGTCCGCCCCGGCAGCCGTGGTTCCGTCATGAACCCCTGCGACCATCCTCATGGTGGTGGCGAGGGCCGCGCTCCGGTTGGTCATTCCAGCCCGCGTACTCCGTGGGGCAAGCCCGCTCTGGGCCTGAAGACCCGCAAACACAAGGCTCGCAGCGACAAGTTCATTGTCAAGCGCGCCAACGGCTAAGGGAGGTTTTTGAACAATGTCTAGAAGCACTAAGAAGGGCCCTTACGTTCTGCCTTCCCTGTACAAGAAGGTTGAGGCTCTGAACGAGGCTGGCAAGAAGAGCGTCGTGAAGACCTGGAGCCGCTCCTCCACCATCTTCCCCGAGTTCGTCGGTCACACCTTCGCCGTCCATGACGGCCGCAAGCATGTGCCCGTGTACGTTACCGAGGACATGGTTGGCCACAAGCTGGGCGAGTTTGCACCTACCCGCAAGTTCACCGGCCACGTCGGCGCTAAGACCGCCGGCAAATAAGAGAGGAGGAACATCGAATGGAAGCACGGGCTATTCTCCGTTACGCCCGCATTAGTCCCCGCAAGGTTTCGATCGTGATGGACCTCATCCGTAACAAACCCCTGGACGAAGCGCTGGCTATCCTGCAGTACACCCCGAAGGCCGCCTGCGAGCCCCTTCTCAAGCTGGTGAATTCTGCTGCCGCTAATGCGGAAAACAACTTCAACATGGATCGCAACAATCTCTACGTCGCAGAATGCTACGTCTGCCCCGGCCCCACGCTCAAGCGCATCATGCCTCGCGCACAGGGCCGCGCATACCGCATCCTGAAGCGCACCAGCCACATGACTGTTGTGCTGAAAGAGAAACAGTAAGGAGGTAAACAAATGGGCCAGAAAGTCAATCCCCACGGCATGCGCGTGGGTGTTATCAAAGATTGGGACAGCCGCTGGTTTACCTCTAAGCAGGCATTCGGCGACACCCTGGTCGAGGATTACAAGATCCGTAAGACCCTGAAGAAGCAGCTGTACGCTGCCGGCGTTCCCAAGATCGAGATCGAGCGTACCGTCGACTCCCAGACCGGTGCCCCCCGCGTGAAGGTCAATGTCTTCTGCGCAAAGCCGGGTATCGTGATCGGCAAGGGCGGTGCTGAGAGCGCCAAGATCGAGAAGCAGCTGGCAAAGCTGACCGGCAAGGCCGTCAACCTCAACATCATTGAGGTCAAGGGCACCACCACCAATGCACAGCTCGTTGCTGAGGACGTTGCTTCCCAGCTGGAGCGCCGCATCGCTTTCCGCCGCGCTATGAAGCAGGCCATCCGCAATGCCATGCAGCCCCGTGACCGCAGCGCCACGCCTGCCAAGGGTATCAAGGTCACCTGCTCCGGCCGTCTGGCCGGCGCGGACATCGCCCGCGTTGAGAGCTACCATGAGGGCACCATCCCCCTGCAGACTCTGCGCGCTGACATCGACTACGGCTTCGCTGAGGCCAACACCACCTACGGTAAGGTCGGCGTCAAGGTTTGGATCTACAAAGGCGAGATCCTGAAGGGCGCCAAAGCCCCCGCCAAGAAGGAAGGAGGCAAACAGTAATGTTACTGCCGAAGCGTGTTAAGTATCGCCGCGTCCAGCGCGGCCGCATGACCGGTAAGGCCATGCGCGGCAACAAGGTCAACCAGGGCGATTACGGCCTGGTCGCTCTCGAGCCGGCTTGGATCACCTCCAACCAGATCGAGGCAGCCCGTGTTGCCATGACCCGTTATATCAAGCGTGGCGGCAAGGTCTGGATCAAGATCTTCCCCGACAAGCCCGTTACCGAGAAGCCGGCCGGCACCCGAATGGGTTCCGGTAAGGGCAGCCCCGAGTACTGGGTCGCCGTCGTCAAGCCGGGCCGCGTGCTCTTCGAGCTGGCTGATGTCAACGAGGAGACCGCTCGCGAGGCCCTGCGTCTGGCCAGCCACAAGCTGCCGATTCGCTGCAAATTCGTCAAGCGCGAGGAGCTTGACACTGTAAAGGAGGGTGACGCTGAATGAAAGCCACTGAACTGCGCGAAATGACCGATGTCGAGCTGAACAAGCAGCTCAAGGACCTGAAGGCCGAACTCTTCAACCTGCGCTTTCAGCACGCCATCAACCAGTTGGACAACCCCATTCGCATCGAGGCCGTTAAGAAGGACATCGCCCGCGTGATGACCGTCCTGGCTGAGAAGAATGCCAAGAACGCTTAAGAGGGAGGGTAAAGCATGGAACGTAATCTGAGAAAGACCCGTGTGGGCGTCGTTGTCTCCGACAAGATGGACAAGACCATCGTTGTCGCTGTTAAGGACAGCGTCCAGCACCCTCTGTACAAGAAGATCTTGAAGCGCACCAAGAAGTTCAAGGCCCATGACGAGAACAACGAAGCCGGCATCGGTGACCGCGTCGAGATCATGGAGACCCGCAAGATCTCCAAGGACGTCAACTGGCGTCTCGTGAAGATCATCGAGAAGGCAAAATAATCAGCCTGGTACTTTGAAAGGAGGACCTGAAAGATGGTTCAGATGCAAACTTATCTCAAAGTGGCCGACAATACCGGTGCTAAGGAGTTAATGTGCTTCCGTGTACTGGGCGGTACCCGCAAGAGATACGCAAACATCGGTGACATCGTGGTTTGCAGCGTCAAGAAGGCTGCTCCCGGTGGTACCGTGAAGAAGGGCGACGTGGTCAAGGCCGTCATCGTCCGTAGCAAGCACGGCCTGCGCCGTGACGACGGTTCCTACATCCGCTTTGATGAGAACGCCGCCGTTATCGTCATGGCCGACAAGAGCCCCAAGGGCACTCGTATCTTTGGACCCGTCGCTCGCGAGCTGCGCGACGCCGGCTTCACTAAGATCCTGAGCCTGGCTCCGGAATCGCTGTAAGGAGGTTTTAATTAAATGAACAATCTTCATGTTAAAACCGGCGACAACGTCATGGTCATCTCCGGCAAGGACAAGGGCAAGACCGGCAAGGTCCTGCAGACCTCCCCGAAAGAGGGCAAGGTCATTGTCGAGGGCCTGAACATGGTCACGAAGCACGTCAAGCCTCGCCGTCAGGGTGAGCAGGGCGGCATCGTCAAGGCCGAGGGCGCTATCTACGCCTGCAAGGTCATGCCCGTCTGCCCCAAGTGTGGCAAGGCCACCCGCGTGGGCCATTCTGTCAAGGACGGCAAGACCGTCCGCGTTTGCCGCAAGTGCGGCGCTGAACTGTAAGGGAGGAGTACACAATGGCACGTTTGCAAGAACAGTATGTCAACGAGATCGCTCCGGCCCTGAACAAGAAGTTCGGCTACAAGAGCGTTATGCAGATCCCCAAGCTGGATAAGGTCATCATCAACGTTGCCGCTGGTGAGGCCAAGGAGAACGCCAAGGTCATCGACGCCATCGTCGCCGACCTGGGCCAGATCACCGGCCAGAAGGCTATCGTCTGCAAGGCCCGCAAGAGCGTTGCAAACTTCAAGCTGCGCGAGGGCATGCCCATCGGCGCAAAGGTCACCCTGCGTGGTGAGCGTATGTACGAGTTCGTTGACCGCCTCTTCAATGTCGCGCTGCCCCGCGTTCGCGACTTCCGCGGCATCAACGGCAACTCCTTCGATGGCCGCGGCAACTACGCCTTCGGCCTGAAGGAGCAGATCATCTTCCCCGAGATCGACTTCGACAAGGTCGATGCGATCCGCGGCATGGACATCTGCTTCGTCACCACCGCTAAGACCGACGAGGAGGCCAAGGAGCTGCTGAAGGCTCTGGGCGCTCCGTTCGCTAACTAAGGGAGGGAACTCACATGGCAAAAACTTCTATGAAGCTCAAGCAGCAGCGTCCCGCCAAGTTCTCGACCCGCGCTTACAACCGCTGCAAGATCTGCGGTCGTCCCCACGCTTACCTGCGCAAGTACGGTGTCTGCCGTATCTGCTTCCGTGAGCTGGCTTACAAGGGCGAGATCCCCGGCGTCAAGAAGGCTTCCTGGTAAGCCCTTGATTGCTTCTGTCTGAACGAATTAACAACACTCTTAAACACAACCTAAGGAGGTTAGTGGCATGCAAATCACCGATCCTATCGCGGACCTGCTGACCCGCATCCGCAATGCTAGCACTGCCAAACACCCTTCCGTGGATATCCCCGCATCTAACCTGAAGAAGGCGATCTGCCAGATCCTGGTTGACGAGGGCTACATCAAGGGTATGAAAGTGACCGAGGACAATAAGCAGGGGACCATCACCCTGACCCTGAAGTACCAGGAGAACGGTACTCCGGTCATCGCCGGCCTGAAGCGCGTTTCTAAGCCGGGCCTGCGTATTTACACCAACTGCGAGGATATGCCCAAGGTCATGAAGGGCCTGGGCACCGCAATCATCTCCACCTCTAAAGGCGTCATGACCGACAAGGCAGCCCGCGCTGCTCACGTCGGCGGTGAAGTTCTCGCCTTTGTGTGGTAAGAAAGGGGTATAGACAATGTCGAGAATTGGAAGAAAACCCATCGTCATTCCCGCCGGTGTGGAAGTGAAGGTCGATGCGGCCGAGCACGCTATCACCGTTAAGGGCCCCAAGGGTACCCTGCATTCCAAGTTTCATCCTCTGATGACTGTTGCTGTCGAGGGCAATGAGATTTTGGTTACCCGCCCCAATGACGAGAAGGAGGCACGCAGCCTCCATGGCCTGACCCGCACCCTGATCCATAACATGGTCGTCGGTGTTACCGAGGGCTTCCGCAAGGATCTGGAAATTCAGGGCGTCGGCTATCGTGCCGCCAAGCAGGGCAGCAAGCTGACCCTGACCCTGGGCTTCTCTCATCCCGTTGAGTTTGAGGACACCGATACCATCAAGATCGAGCTGAAGGATGCTCTGCATTTCAGCATCACCGGTATCGACAAGCAGGAGGTCGGCCAGTTCGCTGCCGAGGTCCGCGGTGTCCGCCCGCCCGAGCCGTACAAGGGCAAGGGCATCCGCTATGTTGGCGAGTATGTCATCCGCAAGGAAGGCAAAGCCGGCAAGGGTAAATAATAGGAGAGGAGAAACATTATGGTCAACAAGGCTGATAAGAACGTTGCTCGTCTGCGCCGCCACCGTCGTGTCCGCGGCAAGATCAGCGGCACTGCTGCTCGTCCCCGTCTGGATGTTTTCCGCTCTGCCAAGCACATCTACGCTCAGGTCATCGATGATGAGCAGGGCGTGACCCTGGCCAGCGCTTCCAGCATGGACAAAGATTTCAACGCTTACGGCGGCAACGTCGAAGCTGCTAAGAAGGTTGGCGAGAACATCGCCAAGAAGTGCCTCGAGAAGGGCATCACTGAGGTCGTCTACGATCGTGGCGGCTTCGTTTACCACGGCCGTGTGCAGGCTCTCGCTGAGGGTGCCCGCGAGGCCGGTCTGAAGCTGTAAGGAGGGAGAAGATACAATGGCCATGCAGAGAAGACAAGAAGATGACGGCATGATCACCAAGGTCGTCTCCATCAACCGCGTTTCCAAGACTGTCAAGGGCGGCCGCGTCATGAAGTTCGCTGCTCTGATCGTCGTGGGCGACGGCAAGGGCAACATCGGCTACGGCGTCGGCAAGTCCGGCGAGGTTCCCGAGGCTATCCGCAAGGGTGAGGGCGCTGCCAAGAAGAACATGCGCAAGGTCTGCCTGAAGGGCACCACCATTCCTCACGAGATCGTCGGCGAGTTCGGCGCAGGCCGCGTCCTGATGCGTCCCGCTGCCCCCGGTACCGGCGTTCTGGCCGGCGGCCCCGTCCGTGCCGTGCTCGAGTGCGCCGGCATCAAGGACATCCGCGCCAAGAGCCTGCGTTCCAACAACCCCATCAACGTCACTGCTGCTACCTTCGCAGGCCTGTGCGGCCTGACCGACGCCGAGAGCGTCGCTGCTAAGCGCGGCAAGACCGTTGCCGAGATCTTGGGCTAAGGAGGGTACCACAATGGAGAAAGTTACCATTCGTCTCGCCAAGAGCCTGATCGGCCGCGGCAAAGAGCAGATCGCCGTTGCGCACTCCCTGGGCCTGAACCGCCCCGGTGAGGTTACCGAGCAGCCCGACAACGCGGCTACCCAGGGCAAGATCGCCAAGATCGCTCACCTGGTCGTCGTGACCAAGGGCTAATGCAAGGAGGTGCAAGCATGAAACTTCACGAACTGAAAGCTTCCGCCGGCGCCCGTAAGGCCGTGACCCGCAAGGGCCGCGGTGCTGGTTCCGGCAACGGCAAGACCGCTGGCTTCGGCCACAAGGGCCAGAAGGCCCGCAGCGGCGTCAAGAAGGCTGGCTTCGAAGGCGGCCAGATGCCTCTGCAGCGTCGTCTGCCGAAGCGCGGTTTCAACAACATTTTCGCAACCAAGTATGTTACCATCAAGGTGTCTGACCTCGAGAAGTTCGAGGCCGGTGCTACCGTTGATACCGAGGCCCTGCTGAAGGCCGGCATCATCTCCAAGACGCTGGACGGCGTCAAGGTGCTGGGCAATGGCGAGCTGACCAAGGCTCTGAATGTCAAGGTCGCTGCTTATACAGCCTCCGCCAAGGAAAAAATCGAGAAAGCAGGCGGGAAGGCTGAGGTGATGTAAGGTGCTGGAAACCTTCCGTAACGCATGGAAGATTGAAGATCTGCGCAAGCGTCTTCTGTTCACCCTTCTGATCCTCGTCTTGTTCCGTCTCGGCTGTGCGCTCCCTGTGCCGTACATCAGCGCAGGCGCGCTTACCTCGATGTTCGCCGGCGGCAACGGCGATATGCTGGAGTACCTGAACATGATGAGCGGCGGCGCTCTGAGCGAATGCACGTTGTTCGCCCTGGGTGTGCAGCCCGCCATCAATGCCTCCATCATTATGCAGCTGCTGGCGGTAGCCATTCCGTATCTGGAAAACCTCGCCAAGGAAGGTGAGGAGGGCCAGCGCAAGATGCGCCGCATCACCAACTATGTTGGCGCGGGCATCGGTTTGATGCTGTCCATCGGCTACTACTTCATCATCCGCAATATGGGCGCTCTGTCCTACACGGAGGGCTTTGCGGGCATCTTCAGCGCAGTCGTTATCGTGCTGTCCTTCACGGCAGGCTCTCAGCTCTGCACCTGGATGGGCAACCAGATCGACTCCAAGGGTATCGGCAACGGTCTCTCGCTGATGATTTTCGCAGGCATCGTGGCCCGCTGGTCCAGCATCTACACTGCTACGACCAACATCCTGGCCCGCGCCCAGAACGGTGAGCCGTTCTTCTACATCATGCTGCCCCTGCTGGTCGTCCTGGCTCTGGTCGCTGTGGTCTTCGTCGTCATCCTGACGAACGCGGAGCGCCGCATTCCGGTCCAGTATGCCAAGCGCGTCATGGGCCGCAAGATGTACGGCGGTCAGGCCAGCTACATCCCCATCAAGGTCAACATGACCGGCGTTATGCCCATCATCTTTGCCTCGACGCTGTGCAGCCTGCCCGGTCTGATCTTCCGGTTCATCAATCTGGATGCTTCCTCGCATCCGGCGCTGTACGCTTTCTTCAGCGTGTTCAATTACAACAGCGCTCTTTACCTCATCGTTTACGTGCTGCTGATCGTTGCGTTCAACTACTTCTACGTTGCGATCCAGTACAACCCCGTGGACATTGCCAACCAGCTCCGTAAGAACAACGGCACCATCCCCGGCATCCGTCCGGGCAAGCCCACCAGCGATTTCATCACGAAGACCCTGTCCAAGATCACTCTGATCGGCGCGGTCTTCCTGGCCATCGTGGCAGGCTTCCCCATCATCCTCGGCAACATCACCGGCACCTCCATCCAGCTGGGTGGTACTACGCTGCTGATCGTCGTGGGTGTGGCGCTTGAGACCGGCCGTTCTCTGGAAGGCTATATGACCGCCCGTTACCACAAAGGGTTCTTGGAATAAGAGAAAGGGAATGTGCGATGAAACTGATCCTTTTGGGCGCCCCCGGCGCCGGCAAGGGTACCCAGGCAGAGATCCTCTGCGATAAGCTGGGCATCCCGACCATTTCCACCGGCAACATTCTGCGTGCCGCCGTCAAGGACGGCACCCCGATGGGCAAAAAGGCAAAAGGCTTTATGGACGCCGGTGCTCTGGTGCCTGACGACGTGATCGTCGGCATCGTGAAGGAGCGCCTGGCCGAGCCTGACTGCGCGAAGGGCTTTATCCTCGACGGTATGCCGCGCACGATTGCCCAGGGCGAGGCCCTGGAGCAGATGGGCGTGGAGATCGACAAGGTCGTGAACCTGATCGTTCCCGACGAGGCCATCACCCGCCGCATGTCCGGCCGCCGCGTTTGTGCAAAATGCGGCGCCAGCTACCACATCGTCAACAAACCCAGTGCCAAAGAGGGCGTTTGTGACCGCTGCGGCGGTGAGCTTGCCATCCGCAAGGATGATGAGCCTGCCACCGTACTGGATCGCCTGAAGGCTTACCACGAGCAGACCGAGCCGCTGGTCGAGTTCTATCGCCAGCGCGGCAAGCTTGTGGAGGTACCCGACCAGGGTTCCATCGAGGCCACGACTGCGTTCCTTCTCAAGCTTTTGGAGGCTTGATCATCCATGATCCAAATCAAAAACGCTGCCGAGCTGCAGAAAATGCGCAAGGCATGCGCGATCAGCGCTGCTGCCTTGAAGGCTGGCGGCGAAGCGATTGAACCCGGTATCACTACCGCAGAGATCGACAAAATCATCTATGACTTTATCGTGCGCCACGGTGCAAGACCCAATTTCCTGCACCTGTACGGCTTCCCGGCCACGGCGTGCATCAGCGTGAATGACACGGTCATTCACGGCATCCCCAACAAACAGCAGCAGATCCGCCCCGGCGACATCGTCTCGATCGACACCGGCTGCAAGATCGACGGCTTCAACGGCGATAATGCCTGCACCTATGCGTGCGGCAAGATCGACCTCGAGGCCCAGCGGCTGCTGGATGTTACCAAAGAGAGCCTGCATCGCGGCATTGAGATGGCGTGCGGCGGCAATCGGGTAGGGGATATCGGTCACGCTGTACAGTCCTATGTCGAGGAGAACGGTTTCTCCGTCGTGCGTACCTTCGTCGGCCACGGTGTCGGCAAGGAGCTGCACGAGGACCCGGAGGTCCCGAACTTCGGCAATGCCGGACGCGGTCCGCGTCTGGTGCCGGGCATGTGCATTGCCGTTGAGCCGATGGTATGCCAGTACAAGTACGCGGTAAAGACGCTGAAGGACGGCTGGACGGTCAAGACGTGTGACGGCGGCCTGGCGGCTCACTTTGAGCACACCATGGCCATCACCACGGCTGGCGCCGAGGTCCTGACCCACGGCTGGGAGGAACCCGGATGGACTTTGTAAAAGGCCAACTGGTCCGCTCGAAAGCCGGGCGGGATAAGACCCGCACACTGGCTGTTCTGGCTGTGGAGGAACAGATGCTTCTGCTCGCGGACGGGGACCTGCGCAAGCTGGACAACCCCAAGCGCAAAAAGAAGCAGCACGTTGCACCTACGACCACCGTTCTTGAGAACGAGCTTCTGAAAAGCGATCAACAACTCAGGGATGCGATCCGCGCCTATGACGCGGCGCAGAACTGACGGAACCCTTCAAGGAGGCAATCAGCTTGTCTAAAGAAGATGTCATCGAAGTAGAAGGTATCGTTCGGGAGGCCATGCCCAACACTGTGTTCAAGGTTGAACTCCTCAACAAAGAGGGTAAGCCCAACGGCCATGTGGTTATGGCTCACATTTCCGGCAAGCTGCGGACCAACTTCATCCGCATCCTGCCCGGCGACAAGGTCACGATGGAAATGTCTCCCTACGACCTGACCAAAGCCCGGATCACCTGGCGTTCCAAGTAAGAAGCGCCTTGTGTTATAAAGGAGGTTAACATCATGAAGGTAAAACCTTCCGTGAAACCCATTTGCGAGAAGTGCAAGGTCATCAAGCGCAAAGGCCGCGTGATGATCATCTGCGCCAATCCGAAGCATAAGCAGCGTCAGGGCTAAAGGTCCGCGGAGCATTCCGCGGAAACCGTACCCAAAACGCTTGGGGGCCAAGTGCGTAGATTCCCGGCGCAGGCCCCGACCAGGACATGGGATGTTACTAATGGAGGTGCTTTATGGCACGTATTGCTGGTGTTGATCTGCCTCGCGAGAAGCGGATCGAGGTTGGTCTGACTTATGTTTACGGCATTGGCCAGTCCACTGCCGACGAGATTCTCGCCGGTACCGGAATTAACCCTGATACCCGCGTCAAGGATCTGACCGCTGATGAAGAGGCCAAGATCCGTGACTACATCGACAAAAACAACATCATGGTGGAAGGCGACCTGCGCCGTAACGTCGCGCTTGACATCAAGCGTCTGACCGAGATCCAGTGCTACCGTGGTGTGCGCCATCGCAAGGGTCTTCCCTGCCGCGGCCAGCGCACTAAGACCAATGCGCGTACCTGCAAAGGTCCCAAGCGCACTGTCGCTAACAAAAAGAAGTAAGGAGGAACTGAGACATGGCTGCTAACAAAGCTACTGCGGCAAAAACCCGCACTAAGAAAAAAGAGCGCAAGAATATCAGCGCCGGTGCTGCTCACATCCAGAGCACCTTTAACAATACCATCGTGACCATCACCGACACCCAGGGCAACACCGTTTCCTGGTGCAGCACTGGTGCGCTGAACTTCCGTGGCTCCCGTAAGAGCACTCCTTACGCTGCGCAGAGCGCTGCTGAGGTCGCTGCCAAGGCCGCCATCGAGCATGGCATGAAGACCGTTGAGGTCTACGTTAAGGGCCCCGGTTCCGGCCGTGAGAGCGCTATCCGCGCCCTGCAGGCAACCGGCCTGGAGGTCACCATGATCCGTGACGTGACCCCCATCCCCCACAATGGCTGCCGCCCGCCCAAACGCCGCCGCGTTTGATTGAAAGGAGAACATGAGATATGGCTAAGAATACCCAACCTATCGCTAAGCGCTGCCGTGCTCTCGGCATTTCTCCTGCTGTTATGGGTTATGGCAAAAAGACCACCAATCGTAACCCCGGCGGCCAGATGAGAAAGAAGAAGAGCGAGTACGCCACCCAGCTGAACGAGAAGCAGAAGGTCAAGTTCGTCTATGGTATCCTGGAGAACCAGTTCCATACCTACTACGAGAAGGCCTCCCGCATGCCCGGCCAGACTGGTGTCAACCTGCTGGTCCTCGTCGAGCGCCGTCTCGACAACGTCGTCTACCGTCTGGGCTTTGCCAAGACCCGCCGCGACGCCCGCCAGCTGGTTTCCCACAACCACTTCACTGTCAATGGCAAGCGTGTCAACATCCCCTCTTACCAGGTCAAGGCGGGCGATGTGATCGAAGTCATCGAGTCCAGCCGTTCCTCCGTCAAGTTCAGCAAGCTGCTGGGCGAGGAGGCTCCTGTCGTGCTGCTGCCCTCCTGGCTGGAGCGTGACAAGAATGCCCTGAAGGGCACTGTCACCAAGCTGCCCGTTCGTGAGGACATCGATGTGCCCATCGCAGAGCACCTCATCGTCGAGTTGTACTCCAAGTAATCCTCTTAACTGTTTTCTACGATTTTTCCAACCGAACCGGTGCCTTCGGGCACCGGCTTAACAAGGAGGGTTTTTATGATGGAGATCGAACGCCCCAAGATCGAAACGGCTGCCCTTTCCCCGGATGGCCGCTACGGTAAGTTCGTCGTCGAGCCCCTCGAGCGCGGCTTCGGCACGACCTTGGGCAACAGCTTGCGTCGTGTGCTTCTGTCCTCTCTGCCCGGTGTGGCTGTCACCAGCGTCAAGATCGACGGTGTGGTGCATGAGTTCACCACCATCGAGGGCGTGCGTGAGGATGTCACCGAAATCGTCCTGAACCTCAAAGGCATCGCTGCCAAGATCTACGGCGAAGCCCCCAAGACCGTCCGCGTGGAGGCCGTCGGCCCCTGCGAGGTCACTGCCGGCACCATCAAGGGCGGCGACGACCTCGAGATCCTGAACCCCGAGTGGCACATCGCCACCCTGGGCGAGGGCGCTAAGCTGGTCATGGAGCTGACCTTTGACAAGGGCCGCGGCTACGTTCCTGCTGAGAAGAACAAGCAGGCGCTGATCGAGAAGAACGACATCAGCACCCTGCCTGTGGACAGCATCTACACCCCCGTCCTCAAGGTCAACTACACGGTGGATCGTACCCGTGTGGGCCAGATCACCGACTTCGATAAGCTGATTATGGAAGTCTGGACCGACGGCACCTGCAATGCGCAGGAGGCCCTGAGCCTGGCGGCCCGTGTGCTGACCGAGCACCTGAACCTGTTCGTGAACCTCTGCGATGAGACCGGCGAGACCGAGATCATGGTGGACAACGACGATCAGGGCCGTGAGAAGGCACTGGAGATGACGATTGAGGAGCTGGACCTGAGCGTCCGTTCCTTCAACTGCCTCAAGCGTGCCGGCATCAACACGGTTGGTGACCTCATCGGCAAGAGCGAGGACGAGATGATGAAGGTCCGCAACCTGGGCCGCAAGTCTCTCGAAGAGGTCATGGCAAAGCTGGACAGCCTTGGTTTCTCTCTGACCAAGGAAGACGAAAACTAACCCCCCGCGACACGCGGATTCTATTGATAAGGAGTGAATCGAAATGCCCGGTACCCGTAAACTCGGTCGTGCCACCGACAGCCGCAACGCTATGCTGCGCGCTATGGTGACCTACCTGTTTGAGAACGGCAAGATCGAGACCACCGTTACCCGCGCCAAGGAAGTTCGTTCCATGGCCGAGAAGATGGTCACCCTCGGTAAGCAGGACGATCTGCACGCAAAGCGTCAGGTCTTCTCCTACATCACCAAGGAGGACGTTGCCAAGAAGGTCATTGATGAGATCGGCCCCAAGTACGCTGACCGCAATGGCGGCTACACCCGCATCTACAAGACCGGCCCTCGTCGCGGCGACGCCGCCGAGATGGCTATCATCGAGCTGGTCTGATTAGTCAGATAACTTGATAAAAAGACACCGCTTGCCTGTTGAGGGTAAGCGGTGTTTTTTTATTGGTGACGATATGGTATACTGTAGGGGCGGATTCCATATCCACCCGCCTGTTTTCGCGGTAGCTGCGGGGCAAATTTTTTGCCGTAGGGTAGGGGCCGGGCATGCCCGGCCCGCTTGTACCGTCCGATAACAGCATATAAATACAGGAGGAACACGATGCAATACACCAAAACCCTTACAACCAAAACCGGCAGCGAGCTTTATCTGCGCAATGGTGACGCACCAGACGGGGATGCTGCGCTGGCAGTGTTCAACAAAACGCACGCGGAGACGGAATACCTGCTGACTTACCCCGACGAGAGCAGCATGACTGCCGAGCAGGAAGCGGAGTTTCTGGCCCAGGCAACGAAGAGTGCGCGGGAGATCGAAATTCTGGCGTTTGTGGACGGCCAGCTGGCCGGGACGGCGGGCATCAGCGCGGTGGGGAAGCCGTGCAAGCTGGTGCACCGTGCGGAATTTGGCATCGGCATTTTGCAGGCATACTGGGGGCAGGGGATCGGCTATGCCCTGACAGCGGCGTGCATCGACTGCGCCCGGCAGGCCGGGTATCTGCAGCTGGAACTGGACGTGGTGGCGGACAACGCACGGGCGATTGCGCTGTATAAAAAGCTGGGCTTTGTGGAGTATGGGCGCAACCCACGCGGGTTTCGCAAGCGGAACGGGGACTATCAGGAGTTGGTGTACATGAGGGTGGAGCTGTAAGCCGGGGGAGAGCGTGCAAAGCCCCTCCGGCCATCGCTTTACTCGGCCACCTCCCCACGCTGTGGGGAGGCTTTTTATCCTGCGGGAGAGCAAAAAATGATGCAGCAGGGAAGCGGCATCCTCGGCGTCCCGTCAGTGTATGCCTGCCGCAAGGTTTTTTTTGTTCCTTCTTTGCAAAGAAGGAACCAAAGAAATTATAAATTATTAGATAAAAACACGTTTTTACACAAATTTGACGGCGTACCCTTTGCGTTGCGTGCATATCTATGTTATAATAAGTAAAATGTGTAGTTGTACACATAAATAACATACAGAAAGAGTTGATAGTTCCCCAATGGACGATGGCAGTATATTTATGATCGTCGCACTGATAATCCTGATCGGTTTGTCTGCATTTTTCTCGGCGGCAGAAACAGCGTATAACTCGCTGAATGAGATCCGCCTGCGGAGCAAGGCGGAGGACGGCGACGCCAAAGCAGCGCACACGCTGGCGCTGGTTGAGCGCTACGACAGCCTGCTCAGCACCATTCTGATCGGCAATAACATTGTCAATATCGGTGCGTCCTCTCTTGCCACCGTGCTGTTTACCCGCCTTGTCGGCGGTGTTTACGGCCCTACCGTCTCGACGGTCGTCATGACCCTGCTGGTCCTGACCTTTGGCGAGATCACCCCCAAGAGCATGGCCAAGGAAATGCCCGAAACTCTGGCCATGGGCTTTGCCCCCGTGCTCAGTGCGCTGGTCACGATTTTTACACCGCTGAACGCCCTGTTCGGTGCGTGGAAAAAGTTCCTTGCCAAACGGTTTGATACCGGAGAAAAGGACACCATCACCGAGGGTGAGCTGGTGACCATGGTCAGCGAGGCCGAGAAGGACGGCGAGCTGACGAACCGCGAGAGTGAGCTGATCCGCAGCGCCATCGAGTTTGACGACGTCGAGGCCCAGGATGTGCTGACCCCCCGCGTGGATGTTGTGGCCGTGGCCGACGACACCCCGATGGACGAGGTCACCGAGCGCTTTGCCGAGAGCGGCTATTCCCGTTTGCCGGTTTACCACGATACGATTGACAATATCATCGGTGTCGTACATGAGAAGGACTGCTTTGCGGCCCTGCAGAAGCATGACAAAAATGTCAAGCTGGAGGACCTGATCGGCCCGACACTCTACACGACGAGCGTGACCCAGATTTCCGCGCTGCTGCGCACCCTGCGCGAGAGCAAGCACCACATGGCTGTCGTCGTCGACGAGTACGGCGGCACGGCGGGCATCATCACGCTGGAGGATATTCTCGAGGAGCTGGTCGGTGAGATTTGGGACGAACACGACGACGTGGTCGAGGACGTCCGCCAGCAGTCCGACGGCAGCTGGCTGATTTCCGGCAGCGCCAGTGTTGACGACACCGCCGACGAGCTGGGCATCAAGGAGGACGACGACATTGACGCCGTCGCCATCGGTGGTCTGGTCCAGGAGAAGCTGAGCCGTCTGCCCAAGGTGGGCGATAAGTTCATCTGGGGCGACTTTGACGGCACCGTCACCCGCGCCACGAATCGCCGCGTCCAGGAGGTCCGCCTGACCCCCCGCAAGGTCCAGGACGAGAACGAGAAGTAAATACCCATAAACCGCACTGCGCCCGCCGAGGAAAACCCGGCGGGCGCGTTTTTTGCACCTCCGCCCCATAAAAGACCCGACAACCCTCCTGCCAAATGTCCGTTTGCAAATTTTTTGTAAAATCCGCCAGAATTTTTTGCTTCTTGCGTGGCTTACAATGTTTAAACCGCGGAAAATGTCGAAAATGCAGAAATTCTTGCCTTGCAGGGCTGATTTTATGCCGCCGCTGTGCTACAATACTAGTAAATGGGGCATTGCGGCACGCCGCGCCCCTGTGGTATTGACAACACAAGATGGAAGTAAGGAGTACCTGTAATGGCTGAACAAAATCTTGGCCCGCGTGATTTCTTTGCCAAAGAGGACGCAATCGCCGATCTCGGTCTGATTGCCTGTCCCGGCGCAGAGGAGCTTTGCAAACTCGTTGACAGTCACCTCGTCCGCTGGGCGCGCGAGGTCGGCAACACGGATGTCGACACCTTCATCATCCCGTCCGACTGCCCGCGTTTCCAGTCCGGCGACGCAAAGGGTCTCGTCAAGGCGTCCACCCGCGGCGACGACCTGTATATCTTCGTCGATCCGGGCAACTACAGCGTTACCTATCAATTGTTCGGGTATGAGAACCATCTCTCTCCGGACGACCACTTCCAGAACCTGATGCGTCTGATCCAGGCCGTTGCCGGCCGCGCCCACCGCATCAGCGTCATCATGCCCAGCCTGTACGGCGGCCGCCAGCATCGCCGCGTCAGCCGTGAGAGCCTGGACTGCGCCTTTGCGCTGCAGCAGCTGCGCGACGTCGGTGTCAAGAACATCATCACGTTTGACGCCCATGACCCCCGCGTTATGAACGCCGTGCCCACCATGAGCTTCGACAACGTCATGCCCACCTATCAGGTGCTCAAGTGCCTGCTGCATCATGTGCCGGACGTTTCCTTCCACAAGGATAACTTCATGATCGTCTCTCCCGACGAGGGCGCCATGAACCGCAACATGTACTATTCCAGCGTGCTGGGCTGCAACCTGGGCATGTTCTACAAGCGCCGCGACTACAGCCGCATCGTCAACGGCCGCAACCCCATCGTCGCCCATGAGTATCTGGGCGAGAGCGTTGAGGGCAAGGACGTCTTTATCGCCGACGACATCATCGCCTCCGGCGAGTCCATGCTGGACATCGCCTACGAGCTGAAGATGCGCGGTGCCCGCAACATCTTCACCTGCTGCACCTTCCCGCTGTTCACCGCCGGTCTGGAGAAGTTCGACAAGGCCTACAACGACGGCATCATCAAGGCCGTTCTGGGCACGAACCTGACCTACCGCAAGCCCGAACTGCTGGAGCGCGAGTGGTACTACGACGTGGACGTCTCCAAGTACACCGCCTACTTCATTGCCGCCATCAACCATGACAAGAGCGTTTCCTCCATCATTGACCCGATGACCAAGATCCGCACCCTGCTGGACAAGCACGGCATCCCCATGGGCGGCGAGCAGTAATCATGATTTTCCTTCGGTCCGCCTTGGCGGGCCGAATTTTGTTGCAGAAATACGGCATTTTGTATATAATAGGAAGTAGAAACTACGCCAGAGGAGAGATATTTATGCTGCCGATCCAACAGCTGCAAGAGCTTATTCAGGGCAAAAAGGTTGCCTTCATCGGTGCGGGCGTCAGCCACAAGCGCTGCATTGAGCAGTTTGTCGAGCTGGGCGCGCAGGTCACGCTCTGCGACCAGAAAAAGAGCCTGGAGGACTTCGGTGACTACGCCGACACGCTGCGCCGCCTGAAGGTGAATTTGAGTCTGGGCGAGCATTATACCGACGGCTTCGCCGGGCAGGACATCATCATGCGCACGCCGGGCTATGAGTACTACAAGCCCGCACTGCAGGCTGCGCTGAAAGCCGGCGCAATGGTCACGAGCGAGGTGGAACTCTTCTTTGAGTTTTGCCCCTGCGAGATCGTGGCCGTGACCGGCTCCGATGGCAAGACCACGACGACGACGCTGATCTCCAAGATGTTCGAGGCTGCGGGCCGCAAGGTCTTTTTGGGCGGCAACATCGGTGCGGCGCTGCTGCCCCAGCTGGCCGACGTGACCTCCGACGCTGTGGCCGTCGTCGAGCTGTCCAGCTTCCAGCTCATCAGCATGCGCCGCAGCCCGAAGGTGGCTGTCGTCACGAACGTGACCCCCAACCACCTCGACCACCACAAGGATATGCAGGAGTACATCGACGCCAAGCGCAACATTCTGCTGTGGCAGACCCCGCCCTGCCGCGCCGTGCTGGGCTTTGAGAACGACATCACCCGCGGCATGGAGAAGGACTGCAAGGGCGAGCAGGTCTGGTTCACCCGCCTGCACGAGACCGACAGGGGCGCGTTCCTGCGCGAGAGCGACGACACGCTCTGCTATGCCGAGAACGGCGTTGTGACGCCGATCCTGCCCCGCAAGGAGATTCAACTGCGCGGCCTCCACAATGTGGAAAACCTGCTGGCCGCCTGCGCCGCCGTCTGGGGCCGCGTGCCCATCGAGGCCATGCGTCAGGTCGGCTCGACCTTCACCGGCGTCGAGCACCGCATTGAGCCGGTTCGCACGCTGGACGGCGTGACCTACTACAATGACTCCATCGCGTCCAGCCCCACGCGCACGATTGCGGGTCTGCGCAGCTTTGACCAGAAGATCATCCTGATCGCGGGCGGCTACGACAAAAAGATCCCCTATGAGCCGCTGGCCCCGGAGGTTCTCGCCCACGTCAAGACGCTGGTGCTGATGGGCGCTACCGGCCCCCGCATCGAGAAGGCCGTCCGCGAGTGCGATGGCTTTGCCGGGAGCGGCCTGACCATCCTGCACGCCGACAGTATGCAGCACGCCGTCGAGCTGGCGCGCGGTGCCGCCAAACCGGGCGATGTCGTCAGTCTCTCGCCCGCCTCCGCGTCGTTTGACTTGTACCCGAATTTTGAGGTCAGAGGACGGGATTATAAGAATATCGTGAAGAATTTGAAGTAAGCGGCTGAAGGGCTCTGCCGTCTGCCCGCCACCCGTAACTCGACCCGAAAAAGGACCCTTATGATTCAATCCGCTTCCACCCCCGAGCTTCAAACCGAATTCCTCCGCCGCATCGCCCACAAGCCCTACTTTGAATCCACCCTCGGCACGCACCTGCACCTGTTCGGCAACCACCCTGCCAGCGGGTGGGCGTTCTACCTGCTGCCCGGCTCCGCGGTGCTGGAGCTGCGCGGCGGGTCGGCGGTGCTCTGCGGTGCGCTGCCCGGCGGGGAAGCGGGGGAGGACGCCCGGGAGGAATTGACAGGCTTTCTCCGCTTTCTGCACGCCGACACCCTGCGAACCGAGCACCCGCTGACCCTGCCCGGCTGGAAGCCTGCCGCGCCGCTGACGCTGTGGGAGCTGCCAAAGGGCCGTGCCCTGCCGCTGCCGCCCGCGCCCCCGGCGGAGCTTGTCCCGGACAAAGCGCCGTCGATGCTGCCGGTCAGCCGCCTGGTCTTTGCCGGGAGCGACGCCGAGGCCGACGAGTTCTACTCCGCGGCCTGCACGGCGCTGGCCCACGGGGTGGGCACCTGCCGCGCGCTGCTGCACAACGGCAGACCCGTCTGCACGGTGGGCTGCTACGAGCAGAGCGATACCGAGAGCTACATGGCCGCGGGCGTGACCGACCCCGCGTGGCAGGGCAGGGGGCTGGCGCGGTATTTGATCGTCGGGCTGGCGAATGAGCTGACCGCCGAACGCGCGGTGCGGTTCGCCTGCTTCCCGGCGCTGTGCGGCTTTTATGCACAGCTTGGGTTTTTACAAATCGGCAAAATTCAACATTATACTACAGATTGGAATACTACATGATCGAACAATTTTACGACCTGCGCCCCGAAGTGCTGGCGCTGGACCGCAAGGCCCTCGACCTCTGCCGTGCGCAGTTTGCCCATGTGGAGGAGATCCGCGACTACAACCAGCTCAAAATGCTGCGTGCCTTCACCGACTGCGGCGTCGAGGCACGGCATTTCTGGGGATCCAGCGGCTACGGCGTCTGGGACGACAGCCGCAACAAGCTGGAGGAGGTCTTTGCCCGCTGCATGGGGGCCGAGGCCGCACTGGTGCGCCCGCAATTCATGAGCGGCACCCACACGCTGACCGTCGCGCTGTTCGGTCTGCTGCGCACCGGCGACACCCTGCTGGCCGCCACGGGCCGCCCTTATGACACGCTGGAAGGCGTCATCGGCATCGGAGACGCGGGCAAGGGCTGCGGTACGCTGCGGGAGTTTGGCGTGAACTACGACGAGTGCCCGCTGCTGCCGGACTTCACCCCCGACTATGACCTGATCGCCGAGAAGGCCAGGACCGCCACGGTGGTACATATCCAGCGCAGCCGCGGCTACACCCAGCGCAATGCGTTTGACCTTGCCACGATTCAAAAGGTCGCGGACACCGCCCGCAAAGCCAACCCGAACGCGGTGATTTTCGTGGACAACTGCTACGGCGAGTTCACCCAGACCGCCGAGCCCGTCGCCTTCGGCGCGGACATCATGGCGGGCAGCTTCATCAAGAACCCCGGCGGCGGCATCACCCCTACGGGCGGCTACATTGCGGGCCGTAAGGACCTTGTCGAAAAGTGCAGCCACCGCTTCACTGCGCCCGGCATCGGCGGGGACCTGGGCTGCACGCAGGACAGCCTGCGGGATACCTTCCTCGGCTTCTACTACGCGCCGGGCGTCGTCTGCGAGGCGCTGAAAACCGCCATCTATGCCCAGTGTCTGCTGGAGCTGGCGGGCGTTAATCCCGTGCCGCGCTACACCGCCGACCACAACGACATTGTGACCTGTTTTGACTCGGGCAGTGCCGCCGCGCTGACCGGCTTCTGCGCGGGCATCCAGCACAACAGCCCTGTGGACAGCTTTGCCAGCCCTGAGCCTGCCGATGAGCCGGGTTACACCGACAAGGTCGTCATGGCCTCCGGCAGCTTTACCGAGGGCAGCACGATTGAAATTAGCTGCGACGGCCCGCTGCGCGCGCCCTACACCTGCTATCTGCAGGGCGGCGTGAACTTTACCGCAGGCCGCGCCGCCGTCCTCAACGCCGTGCAGAATGCTTTTTTCGCAGAGTAAAAAGGCTTCCCCCTCGGGGGAAGCTGTCAGCGGCCCCGCCCGCTGACTGATGAGGGGCAGGTTTACCATTATAACCCATAAACGGGAAACCGCGGCAAACTCGCCCCTCATCCGGCCCTGCGGGGCCACCTTCCCCCCTGGGGGAAGGCTTTGAAGGTGAAAAGGCTTCCCCCTCGGGGGAAGCTGTCAGCGGCCCCGCCCGCTGACTGATGAGGGGCAGGTTTGCCATTATACCCCATAAACGGGAAACCGCGGCAAACTCGCCCTCTCATCCGGCCCTGCGGGGCCACTTTCACCCCCCTCGGGGGAAGGCTTTGAAGTAAAAAAATCTCCCGCGTATCCTAACCGATACGCGGGAGATTTTTTACATTCTACTGTTTTAGTGCTTCACAAAATCACGGACCAGCGCTTGCAGCAGGTCGTCGCGGTCAATGCGGCGGATGATGGCGCGGGCATTCTTGTAGGTCGTGATGTAGGTCGGGTCCTCCGACAGGATGTAGCCGACGAGCTGATTGATGGGGTTGTAGCCCTTCTCCTCCAGCGCACGGTACACCTGCAGCACCGCCTGCTTGATCTCCATATCACGGTCATCACGGATGGAAAAAACGGCGGTAGGTTCAGAGATCGGCATTTCAATTCTCCCCTTCATTATGATATTACTAGCCTTATTATACTCAACATGCGCCAAATTTGCAAGATGAAAACGCAGAATTTTTATACAGAAATGCAAATTACGCCTCTTTGCTTTTTGCCCGCCGCTGTGCTATAATACAGACAAAACTGTCCGTAAAGGAGCTACACTATGAAATTTTCGGAAATGCCCTATGCACGCCCCGACCTGGACGCCGTCAAGCAGCAGTTTGCTGACCTGCTGGCCCGCTTCAAGGCGGCTGCCACCTACGCCGAGGCCCACGCCGTTTTTCTGGAGGAGGAAAAGCTCAACAAGCATGTAGACACGCTCGCCCAGTTGGCCAGCGTGCGCAATACGATTGACACCCGCGACAAATTCTACGATGAGGAGATGAACTTCTGGAACGAGGCCACTCCCCAGCTGCAGGAATGCCAGAACGCCTGGAGCCGCGCGATGCTCGATTCGCCGTTCCGCGCTGACTTCACCGCCGAGTACGGCGACCTGATGTTCGTCAACGCCGAGATCGCGGACAAGGCGTTCTCGCCCGATATTCTCGACGAGATGGCACAGGAAAACAAGCTGACCACCGAGTACGGCAAGCTGATCGCGTCGGCGCAGATCCCGTTTGAGGGCGGCGTCTACACGCTGAGCCAGCTGTCCCCGTTCAAGAACGACCCCGACGATGCCCGCCGTCTGGCCGCCTGGAAGGCCGAGGGCGCATGGTACAAAGAGCATGGGGCCGAGTTTGACGGCCTCTACGACCAGCTCGTCCACCTGCGTGACACCATGGGCAAAAAGCTCGGCTATGAGGGCTACACCACGCTGGGCTACTACCGCATGGGCCGCAACTGCTACACGAAGGCCGATGTGGAAAAGTTCCGCGCCGCCGTCGTCAAGTACATCGTGCCGCTGGCCGACAGCATCTACCGCGAGCAGGCCGGCCGGCTGGGCAAGCAGTACCCGATGAACGCAGCCGACAACGCCCTGATGTTCCGCAGCGGCAACCCCCGCCCGGCGGGCGACGCCGACGCCATCCTCAAGCAGGGCAAAAAGTTCTATGAGGAGCTTTCCCCCGAGACCGGTGTGTTCTTCAACAAAATGCTGGACGACCAGCTCATGGACGTGCTGTCCACCCCCGGCAAGGCGGGCGGTGGCTACTGCACGAGCCTGGGTGATTACGAAATGCCGTTTATTTTTGCCAACTTCAACGGCACCCAGCATGACGTCGAGGTCGTGACCCACGAGGCCGGCCACGCCTTTGCCGCCTACATGAACCGTGACCGCATCCCGTACTCCTACGTCTGGCCCAGCATGGAGGCCTGCGAGGTCCACTCGATGTCGATGGAGTTCTTCGCCTGGCCGTGGGCCGATGGCTTCTTCGGCGCGGATGCCCGCAAGTTCCGCTACAGCCATCTGGCGGGTGCGCTGACCTTCATCCCCTACGGCACAATGGTGGACCACTTCCAGCACATCGTCTACGAGCATCCCGAGCTGACCCCGGCCCAGCGCCACGAGGAATGGAAAAAGCTGGCTGCCATCTATCAGCCCTGGATGCGTCTGGACGGCGAGATCCCGTTCTACGGCGCGGGTGAGTACTGGCAGCGCCAGATGCACATTTATCAGAGCCCGTTCTACTACATCGACTACTGTCTGGCCCAGACCGTCAGCCTGCAGTTCTGGGCGATGCTGCAAAAGGACCGCGCCGATGCGTGGAGCCACTACATGGCCTACACGAAGCAGGGCGGCAGCCGCACCTTCACCGAGCTGCTGAAAAACGCCGGCCTGTCCACGCCGTTTGAGGAAAGCTGTCTGCGCGGCGTCAGCGAGGCGGCCAAGGCGTGGCTGGATAGTTACGATCTGACGGGGATCCTCTGATGGCGGACCGCGAGCGCGAGAAGAAAAAGAAGCGCGCCTATCTCGACGACTTTGAAAAGGACCTGAACGGCAATTATCAGTATCGCGGCGCGCATTACCGCTATGCGGGCGAGTACCCTCACAGCAGGGTGCTGGCTTTGCTGTGGCTGTTTTGCGGCAGCGGGGCTGCGCTGACCGTCGGCGCGGGCGCACTGCCCGGGGCCACGGCCCACGCACCTGTGTACCTGCTGCTGCCCTACATGGCGGCACTGGTGCTGGCGCTGTATGCGGTGGTGCTGCTGGTGCGGCTGACCCGTGGCGGCGCGCGTGTGCGGGCTTATATCCACGAACAGACCGCACAAAAATTGCCCTCTTTATGCAGGGCGACAGCGGTACTCTGCGCTGCTGCCTCCGCGGGGCAGGGGGTGGCTGCGTTTGCAGCGGACGCACAGCTGCTTTGGGGAATGCAAGGTGTTTTTATACTTTTTGAACTGCTCTCCTGCGCTGTTTTTGCCGCTGCTGCGTGGCTCCTCAAGCGGATGCCGTGGGAAAAAGAAGAATAATTATACATTATTATAATAGAGCGTGCTCCGCAGAAAAACGCAGGGCACGCTTTTTTAGATGAGCAGGAAAAGTCTTCCCACAGGGGGAAAAAGACTTTGGGGGTTACAAAATTTTCCTCTCAAATTCGGCAAAAGGTACAAAAAGCAACAAAAGTGTGATTTATGGTTGACTTTTTGTCAATTTTAAGGTATCCTATAAGCTAAGCCATTATCGACAAGTGTACGCTGTAAAGAGATACAGGGTGCGGAGAGGGGGATCCCCCCTTTCTCGTGTTGCGCTCTTGGGGAGCGCAACATTGATTTGTGGGTGAGGGCAAATTTATAGGAGGTTTTACCACATGAAAAACACAAAGCAAGCCATTGCACTGGCATCTGCTGCCGCTCTCAGCGTCGGCATGCTGGCAGGCTGCGGCGGTGCTGCTTCTTCCGCTGCGACTGCGTCCAGTGAGGGTACCAGCACGGCCACTGCCGAGGCATCCACCACTGCCGCTTCCGACGGTACGCTCGTTCTGGCCGAGACCGGCTTTGAGAGCAAGTTCAGCCCCTTCTTTGCTGCTTCTGCCTCTGACCAGGATGTCATCGACCTGACCCAGATCGCCCTGCTGGGCGCTGACCGTAAGGGTGAGATGGTCCTGAACGGCATCGAGGGCGAGACCCGCGAGTACAACGGCACTGACTACACCTACCACGGCCCTGCCGACTGCGTTGTCACCGAGAACGCCGACGGCACCGTTACCTATGACATCAAGCTGCGCGAGGACCTGAAGTTCTCCGACGGCGAGCCTGTCACCATCGACGACGTCATCTTCTCGATGTATGTTTTCCTCGATCCTACGTATGATGGTTCTGCAACCATGTACTCCACCCCCATCGTTGGTCTGGACGAGTACCGCAGCTCCATGACCACGCTGTCCAAGCTGATCGCTGAGGCCGGCGAGGACAACACCGACAACACGAACTTCACTGCCGAGCAGCAGAAGGCTTTCTGGGACGCTGTCAACGACGGCGGTGTGAAGTTTGCCCAGGAGATCATCGACTACTGCGTTGAGAACGGCGCTGCCGCCGACGCTAACGATGCTGCCGGTGCCGCCTCCGCCTGGAACCTGGGCGAGCTGCCCGCAGGCGCAACCGCGAAGGATATGTTCGAGCTGATCGGCGCGAACTACGACTGGAACTTCTCTGCCATGGAGGCCGAGACTGCCGGTACCGCCCTGTCTGACCTGATCCCCGAGGATGTCTACGCCTACTCCACCACCGGTGTCAACGTCGGTGACGCCGTTGCTTCTGTGGCCGGTATCGTCAAGACCGGTGACTACAGCATGACGCTGACCACCACCGAGCTGTCCACCACCATGATCTACCAGCTGCAGATGCCCATCGCCCCGCTGCACTACTACGGCGATGAGAGCCTGTACGACTACGACAACAACTCCTTCGGCTTTGCCAAGGGCGACCTGAGCAGCGTCCGCGCCAAGACCAGCGCTCCCCTGGGTGCCGGTATGTTCACCTTCTCCAAGTACAGCGACGGCGTTGTCTATCTGGATGCCAACCCCTCCTACTATGACGGCGCACCCAAGGTCGCCCACGTCAACATGAAGGAGACCCAGGAGGCCGATAAGATCACCGGCGTTCAGGCCGGCACCATCGACATCTCCGATCCTTCCTACTCTCTGGAGGTTGCTGACCAGATCGCCGACATCAACGGCGTCGAGGGTGAGGACGGCCCCGTCATCACCACCCGCCTGAAGGACTATCGCGGCTACGGCTACATCGCCCTGAGCGCCAAGAACGTCAACGTCGGCGGCGACCCCTCCTCCCAGGCCTCCAAGGACCTGCGCAAGGCCATCATGACCGTCATCGCCGCTTACCGCGATGAGGGCATCGACTCCTACTACGGCGACACCGCCACCGTCATCAACTACCCGATCTCCAACACCTCCTGGGCTGCCCCGTCCGTCACCGACGACGGCTACCAGATCGCCTACTCCACCGACGTGGACGGCAACGAGATCTACACCTCCGACATGAAGAGCGAGGACAAGTACGCCGCCGCTCTGCAGGCTGCCCTGGGCTACTTCGAGGCTGCCGGTTACACCGTCGCGAACGGCCAGATCACTGCCGCTCCCGCCGGTGCCAAGATGGAGTATCAGATCAACATCGGTGCTTCCGGCAACGGTGATCACCCCTCCTTCCAGACCCTGACCAACGCTGCCGCCGCTCTCAAGACCATCGGCTTCACCCTGACTGTCAACGATATGGCCAACGCTTCTGACCTGTTCGCTTCTTACCAGTCCGGCGCTGCCGAGGGCTGGGTCGCAGCCTGGCAGTCCACCAATGACCCCGATATGTACCAGCTGTACCACAGCCAGGGCGCTACCAACTACTACGCCATCAACGACACTGACCTGGACGAGCTGATCATGGCTGCCCGCGCGACCACCGACCAGGAGGTACGCAAGACCATGTACAAAGAGGCCATGGAGATCATCCTGGATTGGGGCGTCGAGCTGCCCGTCTACCAGCGCAGCGAGGCTACGATCTTCTCCACCGAGCGTGTCAACATCGACACCATCGCGAAGGATCAGACCCCGTACTGGACCTACAAGTCTGAGCTGAACAACCTCGAGCTGAACTAAGTTCAACTTACCGTTGTGAAAGCAGGTGACCGCCCGCCAAGGGCGGTTGCTTGCTGTATTGGACGAACCGAGGAAAGGGGGAGCGGGCAGCCTGTGCGGGCGCATATAGAATGCGCCCCTACGAATGCGCTGCCCTGTAGGGGCCGAGCATGCCCGGCCCTCTGCCCGGCGGTAATCGCCATTCTTCCCCCTATACCACTAATATGGTCGTCCCACTCCCACGCAGGGCGTCGTCCCTGCGTGGGATGGGGATGCCCACATTACGGCATTTCCCTGCAAAATAAACGCGGTTTAACCGTGCAAGGAAGGAACGAAAACTCTTGCGAAACTACATCATCAAGCGTGTCGCGCAGTCGGTACTGATCCTGTTCTGTGTCATGTTCATTATCTATGCGCTGATCCGCAGCCTGCCCAGCTCCTTTGCCGAGACAATGGCAATGCAGCTGGCTCAGGCCCCCGGCGCCAAGCCCTATGAGGAATGGCTTGCCCAGCTCAACGCTTCCTACGGCCTTGACCTGGACATCGTCCCCGGCTTCTTCACCTGGCTGAGCAAAGCCGTTGTCGGCAACTTCGGCGACAGCTGGAAGTGGAACGTGCCTGCCACCCAGAAATTCACCGAGGTCATCGGCCTGTCTGTCATCATGGGCGGCATCTCCTTTGTGCTGTCCCTCGTGATCGCCGTGCCCCTCGGCGTGCTGGCTGCTACCAAGCAGTACAGCCGCGCGGACTATGTCATCACCTCTGTGGCGCTGGTCGGTATTTCGCTGCCCACCTTCTTCTTTGCCACGCTGCTCAAGCTGTTCTTCTCGGTCAAGCTCGGCTGGTTCGACCTGTACGGCCTCGTCGGACGCGATTACGCCCAGCTGGATTCGATGGGCCAGTTCCTGGACAAGGCCAACCATCTGGTCCTGCCCATCGTCACGCTGGTCATTGTCTCCATCGGCGGTTACATGCGCTATACCCGCACGAACATGCTCGAGGTCCTGAACGCCGACTACATCCGCACGGCCCGCGCCAAGGGCCTGTCGGAGCGCACGGTCATCTATAAGCACGCCTTCCGCAACACGCTGATCCCGCTGGTCACGATCATCGGCGGCAGCCTGCCCGGCCTGTTCAGCGGCGCCCTCATCACCGAGACACTGTTCTCCATCCCGGGCATCGGCTACGTCTCTTACCAGTCCATGGTCGCGGGCGACATCCCGTTCACGATGTTCTACCTGTCCTTCATGGCGGTGCTGACGCTGGCCAGCAACCTGCTGACCGATATTCTGTACGGCGTGGTCGATCCGCGCGTGCGCATTTCTTAAAGAAAGGAGACTGCACACCCATGAGCGAAAATACGCAGAACCAGAACCCGAAGCAGGAGCAGTACTCCCTGAACGATGACCGCCGCGTCAAGGTTTTGTCCCCGGGCGCGCTCGTCGCCAAGCGGTTCTTCCGCAACCGTCTGGCTGTCGTCGGCCTGTCCATTCTGGTGGCCATGTTCCTGTTCTCCTTCGTCGGCGGCCTTGTCAGCCCCTACGGCCAGGACGAGCAGTTCTTCACTTACACCCAGATGTCCAAGGAGTTTGTCGGCGTTACCCGCAACGATACGATGCGCTTTGTTGTGGCCGATGGGCAGAACTTCGGCTCCATCGCCCAGAGCAAGGCACTGGAGGCCGTCAAGAAGGGCAATACGGAATTCAACTATAAGGATGTTGACTACACCGTCGACATCCAGAGCGACGACTTTTACGTTGTCTACCAGGGCAGGGACATCATGGGCTACGCCAGCCGCGACCTTGTGAACGAGGCCGACGGTGCGCCGAAGTTCAGCTTTGACGTCAAGCTGGCTGCCCTGACCGCCATGGCGGCAGGGGAAAAGGAGTTCGCCGCCGACGGCGTGGACTACACCCTCGACGCGGACGGCAACATCCTCGCAGGCGGTGAGGAGCTGGGCTACGTCAGCCGCTTCGTCGTCTCCGCCGCCGATTCCAGCGTCGTCGTCACCCGTGACTTCAAGGACCGCCTCGAGGAGGCCATCGACGACAACGCCGCCAAGTTCAATTACACCGACGCCGAGGGCAGCGAGGCCGAGTATGACATCGTCTACGACGCCTCCACCAAGGTCTGGAGCGTCAAGCAGATGACCGAGACCTACGTTTATGACCGCTACGCCGCCCCCAGCAAAGAGCACTGGCTCGGCACCGACACGAACGGTATGGACATGCTGACCCGCCTGATGTACGGCGGACGTGTCTCGCTGATCATCGGCTTCATCGTTGTTGTCATTGAAGCGTCCCTCGGCATCTTGATGGGCGGCATCTCCGGCTACTTCGGCGGCTGGATCGATAACATTATTATGCGTATCGTCGATGTTTTCTACTGCATCCCCTCGATGCCCGTCATCATCATCATCGGTGCGGCCATGGACGCGATGCGCGTCGATTCCTGGAAGCGCATGATGTACCTGATGCTGATCCTGGGCTTCCTCGGCTGGCCGAGCATTGCCCGTCTGGTCCGCGGCCAGATCCTGTCCCTGCGCGAGCAGGAGTTCATGCTGGCCACCGAGGCCTGCGGCATCAAGATCTGGCACCGCATCTTCCGCCATCTGATCCCCAACGTCATCCCGCAGCTGATCGTCACCTGCACGATGGGCCTCGGCTCCACCATCCTGACCGAAGCCACGCTGTCCTTCCTGGGTCTGGGCGTCAAGTACCCGTTTGCCTCCTGGGGCAACATCATCAACGACGTCAACAACGCCTACGTCATGACGAACTACCTGTTCATCTGGATCCCTGCCGGTGTCTGCCTGCTGCTCACCGTTCTGGGCTTCAACTTTGTGGGCGACGGTCTGCGCGATGCGTTTGACCCCAAGATGAAACGCTGATTGGAAGGAGAAACACACGATGGCTAAAAATCAGGACGGATACCTTTCCGCCAAAGAGTCGCGGCGTATCTCCAAGGAAAACCGCCGCATCACGGACCAGTACGAAAAGCGCCGCAAGCGCCGCAACGTGCCCGAGTCCGAGTACACCACCCAGATGAAGGACCCCGCCAACGCGGTGGAGTTCGATAACCTGCACACCTACTTCTTCACCGACACCGGCGTCGTCAAGAGCGTCGACGGCGTCTCGTTTGAAGTGCCCATCGGCAAGACCGTCGGCGTCGTCGGCGAGTCCGGCTGCGGCAAGTCTGTCACCAGCCTGTCCCTGATGCAGCTTTTGCAGCGCCCCCAGGGCCAGATCGTCGAGGGTGCCATCCGGCTGAACCTCGGCAATGACAAGGCCTACGACATTGCCAAGACCCCGGCGGACAAGATGCAGGGCCTGCGCGGCAACTATATCTCGATGATCTTCCAGGAGCCTATGACGAGCCTGAACCCGGTGTTCCGCATCGGTGCCCAGATCGACGAGGTCATCGCCCTGCACGAGGGCGAGGGCAAGACGAAGGAGGACATCAAGAAGCGCACCATCGAGATGCTCGAGATGGTCGGCATCGCCAACAGCGAGGGCGTCTACGCGATGTACCCCCATGAGCTGTCCGGCGGTATGCGCCAGCGCGTCATGATCGCCATGGCGCTGGCCTGCAACCCGAAGATCATCATTGCCGACGAGCCGACCACCGCGCTGGACGTGACGATCCAGGCACAGATCCTCGACCTGCTGCGCAGCCTGAAGGACCGCATCAATTCGTCCATCATGCTCATCACGCATGACCTGGGCGTCATTGCCGAGATGGCCGACTATGTCGTCGTCATGTACGCGGGCCGTGTCGTCGAGAAGGGCACTGTCGAGGAGATCTTTGCCCACCCGAGCCACCCCTACACCATCGGCCTGATGGCGTCCAAGCCCGTTGTCGGCAAAAAAGTGGACCGCCTGTACTCCATCCCCGGCAAGGTCCCCAACCCCGTTGATATGCCGAACTACTGCTACTTCAAGGACCGCTGCGAGCTGCAGCTGCCCTGCTGCAGCGGCGAGTACCCCTGCGAGATCAGCCTGTCCCCGACGCACAAGGTCAGCTGCTACCGCTACTATGAAGAAAACAGAAAGGCGGGTGAGTGACGCATGGCAAACAAGGGTAAGCACCTGATTGAAAACGATTACACCCCCGTCACCTATGACCCTCAGTATATCCTGATGGTCAACCACCTCAAGAAATATTTCCCCATCAAGGGCGGCCTGCTGTCCCAGACCGTGGGCCACGTCAAGGCCGTGGACGGCGTGACGTTCAACCTGCGCCGCGGCTGCACGATGGGCCTTGTCGGCGAGTCCGGCTGCGGCAAGTCCACCACGGGCCGCACGATCCTGCGCCTGGGCGGCGAAAAGACCGGCGGCCAGGTGCTGTTCAACGGCAAGGAGGTCTACGACATGACCCCCGCCGAGATGCGTGAGCTGCGCACCAAGATGCAGATCATCTTCCAGGACCCGTTCTCCAGCCTGTCCCCGCGTCTGCCCGTCGGCGAGATCATCGGCGAGGCCGTGCGCGAGCACAACCTTGTGCCGAAGAACGAGTTCAACGACTATATTGACCAGGTCATGGACGACTGCGGCCTGCAGCCCTACCACAAGACCCGCTACCCGCACGAGTTCTCCGGCGGCCAGCGCCAGCGTATCTGCATTGCCCGTGCGCTGGCCCTGAACCCTGAGTTCGTCGTCTGCGATGAGCCGGTCTCCGCGCTGGACGTCTCCATTCAGGCGCAGATCATCAACCTGCTGAAATCCCTGCAGGAAAAGCGCAACCTGACGTATCTTTTCATCTCCCACGATTTGTCCGTCGTCGAGCATATCTCCGATACTGTCGGCGTTATGTACCTGGGCAATCTGGTGGAGTACGGCGAGACCGACGACATTTTTGCCCACCCGCTGCACCCCTACACCAAGGCGCTGTTCTCGGCCATTCCCATCCCGGACCCGACTGTCAAGCGCGAGCGCGTGGTGCTGCAGGGCTCCATCCCGTCCCCGGCCAACCCGCCGTCCGGCTGCAAGTTCCACACCCGCTGCCCCTATGCCACGGAGCGCTGCAAGACCGAAGCGCCGAAGCAGCGTGAGGTCGAGCCGGGCCATTACGTGGTCTGCCACCTGTACGAAAAATGAGGAAGCGCGACGACTTCGAGGACGATGGCCGCACCATCGCCGATATGAGCGGCATCGGCCCTGCGCCGACGCTGCGCCCCCACCGCCGCAAGGCGGACGCCCCGCCCCCGGAGCCGGCGAATGACCGCCCCTGGGAGCAGGCCCCCGACTGGACGCCCAAAGAAAAATTTTGGGCCGTCATGGGTGTGCTGAAGGCCACCCTGGCCATTGCCGGTGTGTATCTGGTGGGTTTAGGTGTGCTGCTGGCCGTGCTGTTCCTGCTGTGGAAATGAATACAAAATAAAAAGGCATGTACGATTGGATAGGTCGTACATGCCTTTTTTTGAGGGCAGAGATATTCAAAAAAACCATTGCTGCCATGTAGGGGCCGCATATATGCGGCCCGCGGCCTGCCCGTAAACAGCCGCCCGCCATACACGGCAGGGCCGGGCGGTACTACCACTGCATTGTGTGCGGGTGAGTAGTCATTATGTAGTCAGTGGCGGGAATGCAAACAAAAAAGCCTCGTGTTACGCTATAAAAATAGCTATAACACGAGGCCATTTTGGTGCGCCTGCAGGAACTCGAATCCTGGGCCCTCTGATTAAAAGTCAGAGCGGTCATTGAAAGGCTCTAGTAAATCTTATAAAATCTGATACTGACGCTATGGGTCGGTATCAAATTTTATAAGGAGTTAATTGTAATGAGTCATCAAAAATGCACGAGATGTGGCCGAAAAATCAAAAAATACCAATTTTGTCCGCATTGCGGCGCACGCCAACTAGAAAGCTCAATAACATTGGGGGAGATATACCAAGAATGGAGTAGTTTGCACTATCGAAAAATAGGAAAAAAGACAATAGAAGGTTACGACAACGCGTGGAGGCACAGTCTTCAACCTCTGAAAAATATCGCAATCGAAGATATTCGCGTTAGTGATTATCAGAAAATACTGGATGGCATTGCAGATAAAAGCCAGTCACTACAACATAAGTTACTACTTTTGATTGGACAGCTGTGTAGATACGCAATAGCAGTCCACCGGTTGCATGTAGTCGAACCTACTCGATATTTGATAATGGATGGTAAAGCTAATAAAAGCCGTGAGATCTACTCGGATGATGAGATCGCACGGCTCTTTTTATACGCAGATTTGGATGTGGCTTTTTCTTCCACGGCCAAGGTGGTTCTGCTACTGATTTTTACAGGTGCGCGGCCAGAAGAACTGTTTGAAGTTCGCAAGGAAAATGTCAATCTGGATGAATGCTATATTTTTTTCAACGGTAGTAAAACAGAGGCGGGCAAAAACCGCTTGATTCCACTTGTGTCGCAGGTCGTACCTTATGTGGACTGGTTTTACCATAAAAGTGAAATAGAATATTTGATTTCCAGCCCAAAAGGGTGCCGAATGAATTTGCATAATTGGCGCAAACGGTGTTTTTATCCACTCATGCACGAACTGGGAATTTCCAATCCAGATGAGCCTCATAGGCTAGTACCATATTGCTGCCGCCATACTTATGCTAGTCTGGCTGATCGCGCTAACGTTGACAAAGATACCCTGTCAAAACTTGTAGGCCATACAAGTTACAAATTCACAAAACGGACCTACATACACGAGAAGCTGCCACAGCTCCAGGCAGAAACCAACAAAATTGACCGCCTGGTAAAACAAGAAATCACAAACAAAAAAGAAAGAGAAGGAGATGTAAATGGTTGTTGTAGTCGGAAAACCGGAAACTGCCGAGAGCGTCCGGGAGCTGAACTTCCGGCACGAATTTGAGATCGGAGAAATACACGAACGCAGCGTCTCCACGATCCAGCATCAGTTGGAGCAGGATGCCGAACACATCACCCATCTGGTGTACGATATTCGGGCAATCGGCAATGTAGATGCTTCGCTGGCGCTGCTGGGCCGTATCTGCACAACGATTCCTGGTATCACCGGGAAAACCATTGTTGTAACGGAGGGCATAGCAGGGAGCAGTTCTTTTATGCGCGACGTATGTGAAATGTACCCGAAAGAGCAGATCGTCCAGAGCCACGGCGCAGAACTGAAACGGGTACTCAACGCCATGCTTTGCGCAGATGGCATTATTCGGACAGAGCCGGAACCCCAGAAAGTGACTGCGGCGGACCCTGTGCCGGACCCGCAGGAGCCGCCGCCGTCTCCGCCCATCCCAGTCGAGGTGACGCCGCCGTCCCAAGTAGGACGGGAGGCCGCCCAGGCCCAGTTGGTACTGCCTAAACCCAAGATCGAGCGCAGCGCCACCTGCATCGCGGTGGCCGGAGCCGGGCATCGGATCGGCACGACCACCCAGGCCATGCAGATATGCCTGTACGTCAAGGCGCTGGGCTATAAGGCGGCGATCATTGAGATGGCAGCCAGTGCGCTGACCGGCTACACGCAGATCAGCGACGATGCAGTGCTCTTTGACGAGCATCATTTCCGCGTCGAGGGTACGGACGTCTACAACGACCGCACCTGCATCCTGGACGCCAAGAGCCAGTACGACTACCTGATACTGGACTATGGATGCTTTGCGGAGCTGACCGAGCCAGCCGACTACCTGCGCAACGACATCCTTGTTGCCGTCTGCGGGGCCAAGCCCTCGGAAGTAGAACTGGCAGCAGATGTGCTGCGGGTGGATAACGGCACCATCCACTATATTTTTTCCTTTGTACCGCAAAGGGACCGTCCCGATGTGCTGGCGTCCATGGAACAGTACGGCGAACGCACCTATTTCGCAGGATGGACGCCGGACTACTTCCTCTATTCCGGCAATGATGAGCTGTATGGAAAAATCACCGGGCAGATAAAGCCAAAAAGCAAAGCGGTACAGAAAAAATCCCACAAGTGGCCTTGGAGGAAGAAATGAAAACAGAAGCAAAGAAGAAGCCCATGCTTATGGCGGCCCTCAAAGAAGAGCGGCATCAGGCACAGTTGCGGGAAACCTATGGCATTACGGAAAAGGTCAAGGTAGTCGAGAAAAAATCCCGGACCGCGCAAATGCTCCGCGTACTGATCAACGCCGTGTTTGTAGTTGTTCGGTGCGCTGCGCTGATTGCAATCGCCGGGCTTGCCATCATCGGGCTGGCAACGCTGATCTATCCCAACATGAGGGCGGCGGCGCTGGAAACATGGCAGGAGATCGTGATACAGCTTGCTGATTTCCTTTGCAAATAAGCATCAAAAAACAAGCGGAATATCGTTGTAAAGTGGCTGTGCCCGTCGGGCACAACTTCAGAATAAGACAAGAAAAGTGAGGTAAAAAACCATGACTATCCCTATGTACAAAATCGAACGCACCACTATCAAGATGAACCCCGATCACGGCTGCCGGTATAAAGAACTTACCAGCGCATTAAACGAACGCCAGCAGTCTGATCGAAGCTATCTGGCTGCGTGCTACCTTTTGTCCGCTGACGAAGATATCTTCGATATCACTAAACCGTATGTGTCGTTTGATGGTATCGACTTTGCGGCCATTCGTATGCGCGTCAAAAAGCGCTTTGGTACTTACAACGAATACACCGCCATTGAAGTAGGTTATAGTCTTTTCACCTGGTGTAACTGCAAAGTGAATCCACACGAGATGGCACAGAGTGGGCCGTTCTGGCTCCCGTTGATCTGCAACGCTCTGCTCATTCAGGGCAATGCCGCCAACATTGGGGAGTGAGCGCCATGAAAAACCTGTACTTCTCCCTTTTGCCTGATGCCGAGAAGGCAAAGTACAAGACAGAAAAACAATGGTTCAAGCTGGGTTTTGTTCCCGTATCTCAGGATACGGGAACCATCATGTATTCCAATCGTTTCTGTACTGGAAAATACAGATACTTGACCTCCGAAGAAGTTCGCAAGGCCACCGACAAGGAAATGACCCCCTACCACGAGGAGCAGCGGCGCAAGCGCCGCTCCCGCTATCTTCAAGCGAAGAAAGAACGGGAGCAAGCAATCCGCTACGGAGAGCTGCTGTCCCTGTGTGACCAGCAGCGGCAACTTGATGAAGAAAACTACCGAGGGACCATCCCTACCCTTACGGTGTCCATTGACATTGAAACAACGGGCCTGGATTTTAACCAGGATGAAATACTTCAAGTTTCGATTCTGGATATTGACACCGGGGAAGTTTTGCTGGACAGCTATGTGAAACCGTACTTCACAGAAGATTGGCCAGAAGCGCGGCGAGTAAACCACATCACAAAAGAAATGGTTTGCAATGCTCCCTATATTTACGAGCTTTTGCCCCGATTAAATCAGGTGTTGGCGCAGGTAAAAACCATTGTCGGCTACAACTTCACAGGGTTTGACAATGGTTTCTTGACCCGCTACGGAGCCAGTTTCAACGATGAAACCATCGTTGAAGATCTGAGCAATATCTTCGCCGCCATTTACGGGGAGTTCTCACCGAAGCATGGCGATTTCAAGTTCAAAAACCTTTCGACCTGCGCCGACTATTTCGGATACGATTGGGGCGAAGAAACCGCCCACAACAGTCTGGCAGATTGTCGAGCCACAGCGTTTTGCTATCAAAAGGCGCTGGAAGAAATGTACCAGGAACTTTATCAAGAGAACATACACAAGCGCGACTGCGGATTTTTCGACGAGAGCTATGATGCGTGTGGTGATTACAATGGCTGAGTTTTGCTTGGATTGTTTTAACAGAATGAACGGCACCCACTACAAAGAAAAACAAGTCTGGCTGGAAGAATACCTTTGTGAAGGTTGCGCCGAATGGAAACCCTGCGTAATGCAGCTGTACCCCAAACCGATCATTTGTAGAATCGTGGATTTTGCAAGAAACAACACAAAAAGAAACGGAAAGTGAGGAAAAACAAAATGAACATTATTGCTGTAGCAAACCAAAAGGGTGGTGTGGGTAAGACCACCACCGTTGTGAACCTTGGCGCGGCCCTGGCGCGCAAAGGTAAATCTGTTCTCTGTATTGACTTTGACCCCCAGGCCAATCTCACGAGCTATGTGGCCTGTGAGCCGGGCGAAGAAACGGTAGCCACCGTCATGAGGGCAGCGGCGCTGTTCCAGCCCGCAGACATTGGCGCGGCGGTCTGCCACTCCGATAAATTCGGCTTTGATTTTCTCCCGGCAGACCTGCGGCTCAGCGAGGCGGACATCTACCTTGCCACGGCCATGAGCCGGGAAACGGTGCTGCGCCGTGTGCTGGAACCGCTGCGCCAGGCGTATGACTATATCCTGATCGACTGCAACCCCAGCCTGGGGCTGCTGCTGACCAATGTGCTGGTAGCCAGCGATAAGGTCATCATCCCGGTGCAGACGCAGTTCTTCGCCACACAGGGCTTGTCTGCGCTGGAAAGCGTCATCCGCAATGTGCGCATGACGCTGAATCCGGGATTGGAGATCGCCGGGGTGCTCTTTACGTTCCGGGACCGTACTTCGGTATCGGAGGCCGTGACGGAAAGCCTTCGGGAACAGTACGCGGGCGCGGTATTCCAGACGGAAATTTCCCGCCGCCAGGAGGCGATCAACTCGACGATGATGGGAAAGCCCGCCACGGGAGACGTTGGCCGGGAATACGCGGCGCTGGCGGACGAACTGACGGCAATGGAGGGGTAAGGAATGGCAAAAAATTTTGATTTCAAAGGCCGTTTGAACGGCGGGGGAATGCAGCGCAGCGAACAGGCTGCCGCTGTGGTCAATACACTGGCGGGGCGCGAAGGCCGCGCTTCGGGGTGGGCAGCCCGGTTCCAGGTGGTGGATATTCCCCTTTCCAAGCTGCACGAATACCCGGAGCAATCGGTTTTCAGCATGAACGAGGATGAGCTGGAGCAGCTGACGGAGAACGTCCGGGCGTCCGGCATCCTCCAGCCGCTCATTGTGCGGGTCCACCCGAAGATCCCCGGCGACTTCCAGATCATTGCCGGACATCGCCGCAGAGAAGCCGCGCGCCGGGCCGGGATGGAAACCGTACCCTGCCAGGTGTACATGGGAATGACCGACGCCGAAGCCAAAACCGTCTTTTATGCCACCAACATGGGACAGCGCAGCGAACTGCTGCCCAGCGAACGGGCGGCTGGTTACAAGGCGCTGGCCGGGGCGCTGCGCCTGGAAGGCAGCGGGGCGGTGGATGCGGTCGCGCAGGCCGGTTCAGAGGGCAGGCGCACGGTATATCGGTATATGCGGCTTGCCGATCTGGAAAAACAATTACTGAAGAAAGTAGACCAGAAAAAAATATCAGTTCGCGCCGGAGCTGAATTGGCGGCGCTCTCTATGCTTGCACAGACAAATCTATTAGCGGTGCTGAGCGCACATAATCAGGAAGGTGTTACCGAAAAGCAAGCCCAGGAAATTGTCGCTTTGCCCCGCCACGACGAAGAAACCATCGAACGCTGCCTGTTCCCGGTACGGGAAAAAAGGACACCGCCCAGGAGCAGCCGTCCGGGCAAGCTGAAGCTGGAACCGAAACGATTCGGCGCTTACTTTGAAGGGATGCAAACAGACGCGGAAAAACTGGACTATATCGAAGAAGCTCTGATGTTCTACCAGGAACACCAGAACCAGGAGGGGCAGCATGATCCAATGCAGAATTATTGATTTTTCCCCGGCCAGTACGCAGCGCAACACCAATTATGTCGCCAGATTTTCTCTTGTACTGGAGGCCGATGGCGTCGAGATCGTGGAGATCCGCCACTGTACCCTGCGGTACGGGCAACGCACCGAAAGCTATTTCATCGGCTGGCCCGCTTACAAGAGGGGGCCGCAATTCGATGAAGTGGCGCGGGTGCTGTCCCCGGAAATAAAAGCCGAGATCGTAGCGGAAGCAGTCCGCCTTTTGGGACACCCCATGTGATACAATAAAGATACCGGGAGGTCAACATGCAAACCAAGGCATACATGAGCGCCCTGGCGGGGGCTATCTTCCTGGCCGGTTCGCGCGCCCACTGGCGGATACCCGCGATCCTGTCCGGCACTCTGATGATGGTACTGGCACTGTCGGCTTGTACACGCAGCTCCGCGGCCCCCAGTGAGCCGGTCGCCGGGCCGCCGCCCGCACAGGGCGAGATCGCAACGGCGGAATCCGCACTCCATACCTTCAGCAATCCCGATACGGTGGCCTGGCTCACGGTGCCCGGCACCAACATCGACGGGCCGGTGCAGCAGGGGCCGGATAACGACTACTATCTGCGCCGGGACAGCGACGGCAACGAAGATTACCGTGGCTGTTACTTTGCCGACGCCGATGCCATCGTTTCTTTGGCAAATTTAAGCCGCAATTTGGTCATCTACGGCCATACCTTTACTGATGGCTGGGACGGCGGCTTCGCGCAGCTCGACAGGTATCTTGACGCTGACTGGGCGCTGGAGCATACCGACATCCAGGTGGAGATCGGCGGCACGGTGCTGACTTACGAAGTGTGCAGCGTGGGCTATTGCGATACAGAAGAAACCAGTCTGCCTATTTACTGCAATCTAGATGACGAAGCATATCGCTATTTAATAGAGGACGCCAACAATCGAAACGAGGTGCCTGGGCTGCAGAAACTCAGCGCCACCGACAGCATTTTGACACTGGCCACCTGTACGGAAGAGGAAAACATCCGACTGGTGGTTGTCGCAAAACGAAATTATGATAAAATAGGAATCAGCAAGGAGGACGTATCATGAAAAACCGTTTGAAATTATTCTGTACTGTACTGGCCGCCGCCTTTATGCTGACCGCTTGCGGCGGGCCGAAGCTGATTGGTGTCGAGCTGCCGGAAACGCCGCTGGTGCTGGCCACCGGCGAAACGGCTACGGCAGAAACCTCGTATACTTACGATGGGGAAACGCCGGAGAACGCCCAGCCGGAAGTGGTCTATATCAGCGGCGATGAAAATATCGCCACGGTGGACGAGAACGGTGTTATCACTGGCGTGGCCGAAGGCGAAACCACCATTACTGCCACCGTGGGCGAACTGAGCGCCAGCCGCACGGTGTCGGTCATCATCCCCGTCGAATCGCTGACCGCCGAGGACGCTTCCCTGCACCTGGCAGATGGCGCGGCTGCCCTGGCATATACGGTGACGCCGGAGCATTTCACCGGCGAGCTGACCTTTGCCAGCACCGATGAAACCATCGTTACTGTGGACGCTGACGGCCTGCTCACGCCTATGGCCGTAGGCGATACCACCGTTACCGTGACCGCCCCCAACGGGCTGACGGCCACCGCCCAGATTCGTGTCTGGAGCGGTCCGAAGGAGCTGACCCTGACCGCCGCAAAAACCGAAGTAACAAAAGGCAACGGAACGCAGATCAGCGTCACCGATGAGCAAGGAAACGATGTGGAAGCCGAAAGCCTGACCTGGGCTTCCAGCGATGAAACTGTCGCTCAGGTGTCGGGCGGCTGGGTAGACGTGACCGGCACCGGCGCGGTAACGATCACGGCCAGCACTGAATATGGCGTTTCTGCCTCGGTGGAACTCACCGGCGAAGCCCCCGTTGCGCCTGTCGCTCCTGCTGCCGGTACGGGCAGCAGCGCCGGTACAGGTGGTCAGACTTACGGCGGTGGCACGGCTCCAGCAGCAAGTTCCGATGGTACATTGCATACAAACTGGACATTATACGCAGATGGAACAGCCCTTGACCTTATGAACGGAATTCGTTCCTCTGTAGGGGCATCACCATTGGTCTGGGATGATGGTTTACAGGCAATTGCCTGGGAACGCTGCAAGCAACTACTGGCTGATTTCAGCCACAACGGAGCGCAAACTCCAGAAAATATTGCTATGGGCATCGGCGGTTTGGGCGATGCCGCATCCGTAGTTGCCGCTTGGGAGGCCAGTCCTGGACACTATGCGGCTATGGTAAATGCCAGCTTTTCACGTTGTGCTATTGTGCATATCTATGATGGAGACGGCTGCAATTTCTGGTGCGCCACGTTTGGTTGATAAGTAAATATAACTACAAAGGGGTACGACAATATCGTACCTCTTTTTTCTTTCTGTATTGGAAGGAGGATTGAATTGGAGCAATTATCAAAGAGCGAAAAGCAAATTATGGACACATTTTGGAATAGCCCTCAACCCTTACCAGCTAGTGACTTGCTTTCTGCATGTGTTGGACGAACCTGGAAAGCGCGATCTGTTTTTCCTCTGGTGAAGAAACTTATCGAAAAAGGCGTTTTAGCAGAGGTTGGATGCGTGCGGCGTGGAAAGACCTATGCTCGCACATTTCAGCCCGCATTTTCACGAGTTGAATATTGGGCCGAGATTATAAAGCAAGAAGATATGGATGGCGATCAACTTTCGGAGTTGACAGATCTTCTTGCACAGCACAAGCGTTCATTGGATTTGGCATGAATTTTCAAGATTGTGAGAAGGAGGTAACCAATAATGGAATGTATACCGTTTGCCTGTCCATCATGTGGGGCACGAATGTACTTTGTGCAAGAAACAAAAGCCACAACATACGACATGTGGCTTTTCTCTGAGACGATGGAAGTTCGCTTTATAAAAAACTTCCACTTAGTGAGGCCCTGCTTCAGGAACCGCTTCTCAAAGCTGAAATCAAAACCAGTTCCTTCCTGCTGTGCCCTATTTGTGGAGGCAAGTACGCTTATGATGTTCGTCAAGCAGGCCCTATGCAGGCCGTTACTGAATGTGGTGAAAAGTTGGGCACCGATTAAGGATCCTATTTTGTAGGCAACTGAAACGTCATTCAGGTTATTCTTTAGGTGCGTCGAATCGTCGCACCTTTTCTTTTTTGGGATGAAAATACACAAGGCAAAAAATTACAGCTTAGCATCCCATGGATCGTAATAATCATGCGCGTCCGCAATTTCTGCTGACCAACACGAGCTAATATTATTTCGCTCGCAAAAATCGGCAGCTTTTTCACCGCACAATTTCCGAGTTTTTTCGATATTCTTAGCATTTTTATTATCTCGAATGTGCGGATACCAGCGCACAAAATAAATCTTTTCTTTGTCAGGAATATCGTTACGAACTTGCGCCACTTCATGTGGTTGTATTTTATGACCACTATATTTTTGAGGGACCTTGCTGGCAACGTGTTGAAGAAATTTGTATGAAGTAAATCTATCCCCCCGGTAACTGAGATGTAACACGCGACATAATGTTTCGAACACTTCATCGGATATAGGAGAAAGCATATATCCCTTTTCCATGGTAAGAATGAAATTACACTTTCCATGTCCCACACATCCGAACATGAGTTCAAAAGGCTTTCTGTTAATGGCAAATACAACATCGAATTTTGCACCAGCAAACGCAAAACTAAACCGATCTATATCTACATCACTCGCCCGCATAGTTCGATATAAAGGTGCAATTTCTGGGAAGTAATAGCAGCCTTTATCTTTCAAAAAATACATATGAAACCAACCTTTCGTGAAGGGAGACATGTATGGAAAAGTATCAAGTCATCATGCAAATGCACGAGGCAATGTGCTTTATGGATGCCGTACCAGATTTCGTCTTTGAAGCACCAGACGAAAGAGCTGCTATGAAGCAGGCAGAACAAATTATTGAGCATTGGGAGACCGGCAAAGAAATTTCTATCGGTTTTAATGTGAACGCAAAAAGACTGGTGAGCCAGATGGCTTCAAATAGCGAAATCTCCAGTATTTCGTTCAGAAACTTTACTATATACGATGAATCAAAGCATTCATCTCGTACCATGATTTTGCCAGAATATTTAGAAGAAGTCAATCAATCCGATTTTTTAGAAGTTTTATTTCAGCGTTGTTCTGCCAGAAACAATAACGTATCGTTTGTTACATTTGAGTGTATCGCGTTTGCCGTAGAACATATCTGAATTAACAATTCGGGTGCAACGGTTCGTCGCCCCTTTTCTTTTTGGGAGGTATCACCATATGAGGCGGAAGCAGGTTCTAATACGGCACTTTGTAGAAACAGCGGCCACTCGAACTGCGGATATAGAAATCCTGTGCGTCATGTTTGATCTTCAAGACGAGCCGGATGCTTTTACCGTATATCAGGGAGAGGTACAGGCAATCCCCCAAACGCTTCTAAACCGTAAAGTGGACTGTTGGGAAGTCGAAAATAATACATTACATATCTTTGTGTTGGACTCAGAATTAACTGAGGATGAGCGCTGGAAGCTACTTCATGAGAGTTGAACAAAGGAGGTTCACGCCATGCCTACACCTGTAAAAGTCAACCATATTATACATCTCCGTGGGGACGATTACCAAAAGATACGGATTATAAAAAATGACCAAGTTTACTATGAAGGAGAAGTTCGCTATGAAAACGGTACAATAGAAGAACTCGAAAACGCCCAAGTCAAGCACTGGTCTGTAGATAATGGGGTTTTGGTGTTGGAGATCAAATAGGTGCGACGGCGCGTCGCACCTTTTCTTTTTGGGAGGGGTTAAAATGAAAAATGTTGATTGTAGCCTTTATTCAGGCAACGGGAAGTACATAATGGCCCCTTCTAAGGAATGGGATACCATTGCACAGTACCTGACTGATGAAGAAATTCAGCAAATATGCAAGGGATATATCAATGAATTTGGGGCACAAGAATTCGTCGCATCGGTCTTTTATGGGTGATGATATGATGGCAACGGAAATTTGATTTTTTAAATAAAAAAGAAAGAGGCAAAACAAAATGAATAAAACTCTATTGCGCCAGTTTCTGGCGCTTTTTTTATTGCTGTGTATGCTGTGCGGTACGACGCTGCCGATTTCTGCAGAAGTCTCCACCGGGGAAATGATGCCAACGGAGACTTCTGTACCTGTGTCCACGCCCGAAAACGCAACCAGTGACGGCGGTACAGAAAAAGCTGATTCAAGCGGCACATCCTCCCTTCCTTCGGCTACTGCTGAAACAGCCTTGAGCGAAGCTGCCCAGGCATTTGTGGACGCCGTTGCCGCACTGGACAGTGAAGGCATTTTAACCGCAATCAATGACTGGGGCCTGGCAAGTCAAGCATGGCAAGCGGATCAATCAAACGCGGAATTGACCGCAGCATTGGAAACTGCCACAGAAGCCTCGGATGCGGCGGCTGCTCCTGTCTATGCAGCGGAAGATCTCTATTTGGCTATTTCCGATGAGGAGCGCGAAATAGACGCCGTCAAGGCCGCTTACAGTTCTTTGACTGCACTGGTCATTTCAATGCAGTTGGCCATGCAAAACCCGGTAGCCCCCGGCGATGGTGGCAACGAACCCGATCTTGAGGAAATCGCCACGGTACTCTACGGAGATTTGCCTGATGCGCCGACCGGCAGCTACATTGGCGAATATGGGCTGCCGGTTGCCACCGGCGACACCAAAATCAGCATTTCGGCCTGGAAGCATGACTTGCTGGATGCCAGCAGCAAAGGCCGTATGGACGCAGACGCACTGAATGAAACCAACGCTGTAATGGCGGTTGCAAAGCAGGATGGCACAGATTATGCCATTGTTCCCATTGCCGTCCAGGTCGAGTACCCCGCCAACGGTGCCACCACAACGGTTACCCTGCCGGACAGCGTGGAACTTCTGAGTTATACATCTACCGCTGAAAACCTGGTCATTGCCAGTGAAAAGGAACGCGTCCAAATTTTGAATGCCAGTTACAAGGATTCGTCGGCTTCTGCCTCTGGCTTTTATGTGAAGGCAACCGAAGATTTTTCTGTCACGTTCACCTATTCGGCCCCTGATGGCACAACCATCAACAAAAAGCTCGATGTCTCCATCAACGGCAGTGCGGAAGCTGCCGTCCTCCCCACGTCTAATAGCAATGGTGTCAGCACCTACGCCAACACCCCGACGCCGCCGTTTACAACCGGTAAGATCACTAAGATCGAGTATGTGGTGAGCACCTGGCTGGTCTGGTTCAACGGTGTGGAAGCTTATTGTTGCGATAATGGGCTGTATGCTGCTCCCGGTGGCTGCCCCACATACTCTTTCGCCTATGTATCCACACTTGGAGCAGATCAATATGTACCTGGGAATCACTATGCTAACCAGATAAACATTTGGGGCGGCCTCAATCAGCTTTCCCTGGGGCTTTTGTCCAAGAGCCATGATGTAAATGATTTTGCTGGCAGCAGCTTTGCAGCCAGCGCAACAACCACCTACTCCACCACCAGCAACGACGTGCTGAAAACAGCCTATGAGTATTACAACGACACCCAGCTTTGGATTATTGAACATTATCCGAACAGTGTTGCAGCGCAAATGTATCTACAGTCGATTGTGGGTATAAGTGACGACTCGCTTTCCGCTGTCCCCTACGCTCCGGGGGATACAGGTTACTACACATATGCATTCTTCCCTCCAGCCAGCTATAACTGGCAGCGTATTGTTATTGTTGGCGGCCCCGTTCTTGACGATGACGATACAAGCGGTCTTCCCGATGTACCGGAGATGCAATACTATTCCGCAGATTGGACTGCTTCACCGCAGTCTGCCAGCGGCAGCTTCGATTTGACCTATACCGTTCACATTGACAAGTCTGCCAACATCACCCATGAGAAGTTGGATGATGCCATCTTCAAGCTGACCCCCAATCCTTCCAGCGGCACGATCAGCGGCGGCACCTGGACCATTGGCGACCCGCAGATTGTGACCACAGTGGACGGCGCGGCCTCTGCCACCTGGACGCTTCATTACGAAGTAACAAAAACCAGCACCACCACATTGAGCGGCAAAGAAGGACCATACAACACACAGGAGGAGGCCAACGCTGCCGCCGAGGCCGCCAAGAACAACGCGATTGCACAGCTGCAAAATGAAGCCCAGGCCATGGTTGATGCAGCCATTGCTGAAGCAAAAGCTCAGCTGGCAAAAATCACGATTGACTACGAGGAAACGACTGTCCCGCACGGTTTCGACCCCACGGACAGCAGTTCTGGTTCTGTTTCTGTACCGTCCAACGGCTCTGCTACTGCTGTTGTGGCAAATCAGCCCTGGCAGGCGCATGTAACCTGGGAAAAGCGCGACGCCCTCACCGGCGGACGCATCACAGAAGATGCGGAGTATGTTTTCTATGAATGGAATGTGGACGCCAACGAATACGAGATCAGCAGCAACTACCGCGTCACGCGCCTGGAAAACGGCCTGTATACGGTGACCGTGACCAACCCGGTTTACACCGATTGGACCGAAGGTTATGTGTATTACACCCAGGACAACCTGGGCAAATTCCGTATCGAAGAAGTCACCGCACCCGCTGGATATACCGATGCCGCCCTGCAGGGGACCGATTGGGTCGAACACTGGAGCCAGGAATTTGAAATCACTACCAGCGATCAGACCTACAGCTATACCGGCGACGATGCAGACTACAACCGCCCGCAGGGGAACAAAGTCATCATCAAAAAAATCGAAGCCCATACCGGCGAGATCATCGTGGACGATGCCGTATTCACCCTCTACCAGTGGAACGAGGAACGTGGCCTGTACGAAAAAAGCAAGGACTATGCCTTTGTTCGGGACGCCGAGGGCCTGTACACGATCACCTGTCTGCATGATGACTGGTCACAGTATGAAGAAGGCAACCTGTACTATGAGGACACCCTGTGTGACGTCCGAGAAGATACTGTGAACAGTGACGGCACCACCACTGAACACTCGCAGTATTATACCGACTATGAGCCGGTCAACTTTCCCATTGAGAACCGCTCCGTCACCAACGATGGGCAGTTCGTGGTTGTAGAGACAAAGTCTCCCTACGGCTACTACGGGGACTGGACTGGCGATGAAGATCGAACAAACTTTGAGCCGGAAGATGCCGGTAAACGAGCCTACTATATTCGCCTTACCGGCGACGGCTCCACGATTACCCTCGGAAATCAAAACTATAACGCCAATGTGCTAACCGAGAATCAGGGCGGCACCTTAATTGATCTGGGGGATAATGTCGTTTCCCTCGAAGTTTTCGGAGATACCGCAGCAGAGTACCCCGAGGACGCCCTTTATAAAAACAATCCTTGGTACAGTGCCTTGACATGGGAAAAACGGGACGCATTGACCGGTGGACGAATCACCGAAGATGCAGAGTACGAGATTCAAGAATGGAATCCCGAAAAAGGCGAATACGAAAAGAGTACGCACTACCGTGTTGTACGCCTTGATAGTGGCTTGTACACTGTAAATTTAATCGAAGGCGCGTTCTTCCCAGGTTGGGTGGGTAAGCAGCAAGGCTATGTGTACTACCACCAGGCCAACGAAGGAAAATATCGAATCGTGGAACTCACTGCTCCTGCAGGTTACACAGATGCTGCTCTAATTGACGGCAAATTTGTGGAACAGTGGAGCAGAGAATTTGAAATCAACGATGGACATTTAACCTTTAGCTATACCAACGAAAATTCGGATTATAACCAACCCAAGGGCAACCGACTCATCATCAAAAAGATTGAAGCCCACACCGGCGAGATCATCGTAGATGATGCCGTATTCACCCTCTACCAGTGGAACCAAGAACGTGGCCTGTACGAAAAAAGCAAGGACTATGCCTTTGTTCGGGACGCCGAGGGCCTGTACACGATCACCTGTCTGCATGATGACTGGTCACAGTATGAAGAAGGCAACCTGTACTACGAGGATACCCTGTGCGACGTCCGAGAAGATACTGTGAACAGTGACGGCACCACCACCGAACACCCGCAGTATTATACCGACTATGAGCCAGTTGATTTCTCTATCGACGAGCGAGCTGTCACCAATGACGGCCAGTTTGTCGTGGTGGAATCCAAGTCCCCGTATGGATACTACGGCGACTGGACCGGCTCACGCGAGACCCCCAATTTTGAGGTCGAGGATGCCGGGAAGCATGCCTATTATATTCGGCTGACCGACGATGGCTCCACAATCACTCTCACAGACAGCGAATACAATGCTCACGTCCTGACCGAAAACAAAGGCGGCACTCTGATCGATTTGGGAGATGAAATTGTATCTCTGGACATCTTCCGCCCGGCACAAGAGGAATACGACGAGGACAATCTGTTCCGCAACAACCCCTGGTACAGCACTGTCGTTTGGGAAAAGCGGGATGCTCTCACCGGCGGCCTGGTGGATGCCGACACTGAATATGAAATTCAGGAATGGGACCCGCTGGCCGGAGAATACAAGAAGAGCACTCACTACCAGGTCGTCCGCCGTGATGACGGAAAATACACCGTGAATCTAATCGGTGACGCTTTCTTTGCTGGCTGGGGAGGCAAGCAAGGCGTACTCTACTACCATCAGGCCAACCAGGGCAAGTATCGGATTGTCGAATTGAAAGCTCCGGCGTCCTACACCCTGAAAGCCTGGCAAGGTGAAAAATGGGTCACCGGCTGGAGTGAAGAAATCGTTGTTCACCCGGACCGCCCCACATACGAGTTTCTGGGAGATACAGCTGACTACAATATGCCCTACAAGACCCAAGTCCTCATCAAAAAGGTCGATGATGATACGGGCGAACTTATTGCCCCCGATACGACCTGGACTTTGTACGAGTGGAACGAGCGGAATAACCAGTATGAGGTCAGCACCAACTACAAAATCGTGCGCCGCGAGGATGGTTACTACACTGTAACTACACTGCACAGCGACTGGACACACTACGAAGAAGGATACCTTTATTTCGAGGACACACAGACAGATTACCCGGATAGCGGGCGCTGGTTCTCCAATGAAGGGAAATTCCTCATTGTGGAGAGCCAGGCTCCTGCCGGGTACTACGGCGATTACTGGCGCAATGATGAGCCTGGCACCCATTCCACGGACAACGGCTCCGATCTCGGTAAACGCGGCTATGCCTTCACGCTGACCGAGGACAATGGCACACTCTGGCTGACCAACGCAGACTACAATGCCAAAATCCTATACGATGTGGATGACCAACTGGGCAACGCAACACTGGTGCTGGCCGATGGCCGCCCCACAAGCGTTATCATCAACGAGGATAAGCAGCCAGAGTATAACCGCCCGGAAACCGCATTCACGAACAAGGCAAAGTACGGATATGTAGAATTTGATCGCAGCCAGTACAGAAAAGAATGGGCGCAGACAGGCGACGAGACGTATACGGTCACCTACGACGCCACAACGGAGGAGCCGGAGAAAGAGCACCTGACCGCCCCGAACCAACTGCGCTGGCAAAATGGTATGCTGTACCGTCTGAGCGACTACACCGCCACCCTTATCAGCGGGCCGGTCGAGTGTCAGGTCGAAACGGCTGACATCAGATCGCTTGAGGCCGTCCCTGCTACGGTAGAGTATGATGTTGGCGGTCAGCCGGTCCAGCTCCAGCTGGCGTCTGCCGCCTGGATACAGCAGCCGCAGGAAAAGCACACCGGGTATGTAGATATGGGGTACTCGCCCACACAGCCCAAATTTGAAGAAACTTCGACCTTTACAGCGGAGGACGGCACAGAATTTGTCGGCCACCTGGTGGAGGTCGAACAGACCGGCGATTACCAGTGGATCAGCACGGAGATCCCGGCCACCTATCACGGATGGCCTGACGTTAAGGGAATCTATCTTGGAAATCTGGTCCTGCCGCACAATGACCTGGAGCCTGTCTACGAAGGGTATGAAAACGATATTTTGGACTACCTGGGGCTGGACCCATCCACGCACCATATCACCGGTGCGGCCTGGACCGGCTCCTGGCAGGGGCAGCCGGGCGAAGATATGATGATACGCCCCGCAGTATTTGATCTGCAGGTCTATGCAACCGGCTGGGTGGGTGTGTATGAGGATGATGCCGAAAATCAATCCGGCGTCGCCCTTGCCACCTATCGCCTAGGCGGGGATGAAAACACCGACGGCCTGTATCACTGGACGGTAACGGCGCACTATCATCCCATGCTGTCAGCCCTGCAGGCGGCCGCCGCCGTGCTGGGCGTGGCCCTACTCATTGCTGCGCTGGTTGCGTTACTTTTCATTTTGTCCCGCCGAAGGAAAGAAACTAACAAAAGAACGGAGGTTCATTAAAAATGAATAGTGGGCCTCCATGATTGTGAGGTACACTATGTCCAGCGATTTAAGAAAAGCGATTCTCGAAAATATATCCATCGAAGAATTGCTCCGCGAGGAAGGGTTCGAAGTAATCCCGCGCGGGCGAAAGCTTACCGTGAAAGGGCACGACAGCCTTGTCATCACGCCAGATAAGGGCGTATTTACATGGAACAGCCGGGGATTCGCAGGCTCGGTCATCGACCTGTATATGAGGCTGCATGGCTGTGACGCCCGCACGGCAATGACGGCGCTGCGCAAGCGGCTGCCGGAATATTCACGGCAACACGCGGCGGGGCCTGAACCCCGGCAGCGCGAGCCGCCGAAGCCCGAAGAAAAGAAACCGCTGGTGCTGCCAAAAAAGGACAACAGCAAGTGGAGCCGGGTATATGCTTATCTGATAGCTGCCCGGAAAATCACGCCGACGGTGGTCAAGTGGCTGGTACAGCAAAAGACCATCTACCCGGATGAACGTGGGAACCTCTGTTATGTAGGGCGCAACGCCCAGGGCACCGTGAATTACTGTGCCCGCAAAGGTACGCTTACGCCCAAAGACGGGCAGAAAGGCTTTCGCAATGTGGTGGAGGGCAGCGACTACGAGCACCGATGTGTAATGAACGCCCGTCCGCAGCACACCAAACTGATCGTGACCGAAGCGGCGGTGGATGCCTGGAGCTTCGCTTCCATGCTGGAATTGCATGGCTTGGATTTCCGGGACTACACCTATTTGTCGTTAGAATGCACCTATGAAGGCCCTCTGGGGAAATTTCTGGAGGAAAACCCGCAGGTCAAAACCATTTACTTAGGGCAGGACGCAGATGAGGCCGGACTGAAAAGCCGGGATAGATGCCGTGATTTGCTGAAGGAACGACAATACTCCGGGAAGGTCATTGACAAGCTGCCCGATGCCAGGGCGCCGGGCTGCAAAGACTGGAACGATGCTCTCAAATACTATCTGGAGCAGCAGCGTATCCGGGAGCAGTCAGAGCCGAGCCGGGAGCCGATCATGGAACCGGCCCCCGGCCTGGAACTGACACCGTGAAACCGTATATACACAATACAGAAAAATAAAGGAGATCATTATGCTTGACATCAACAGCTTTACAACGAACGTTAAAAACCAGATCCTGGGCTGGCTGTCGTCCATTGGCACCAATCTGGTCTGTCCGGTCATTGCCGCAGCGGCGGCGATCTACTGTATCTTTCAGCTGCCGCAGCTGTTCAAGGCGCACCGCGATGGCATGAACGACGTGTTTTGGGACTTCCTTTGGAAAGAAATCATCGGTCTTATTGTCCTCTGTGGTACCAGCGTGATTTGGGCGCTGCTGGCGGCGGGCGTTTTCGGGACCGCCGCATAAATCATGTGTGCCGTGCAGGAATTTCCTGAGCGGTATATTCTTTTTGCGGGAAAGGGCTGAAATATGGAGGCTTTAGGAGAATATATTGTAAATCTGCTCAACAACAGCATCGCAAAGTGGCTTCAGGACCTGTTTCTGGGATTTATCACGGCAGTCATGGGGTTTGTCAGCGATATGATCGCCAATATGTGGAATATAGACGTGATAAAGGCCCTGGTGAACTGTACCAGCGGTATCTCGATGGGTGTATTTGCTGTGGGTGTGCTGCTGATGCTGTATGACATCATGGAAGCCAGGTCGGAGGAAAAGACCGTTTATATGTCCGCCGTAACCAAAAATTTTGTGGCTGGCGCGGCCTTTGCCATGTTCGGATCGCAGTTTATCGCCGTGATGAACCAGGCGATCCTCAATCTGTGCGCATTGCTGAAGATCAGCGATTCAGTTCGGGACTTTGAAAACAGTGACTTCATGCAGCAGTCGGCCAGCGTGATCCAGGATGCGATGAATGTCAGTTTGGGCGATGTGCTCGGCGCGGTCATCATCATTCTGGTGGTGCTCATCGGCAGCGGCGTCTTTGTGTATAAGGCGGCCATGCGTTTTGTACAGTTCCTTACGCTGATTTTGATGGTGCCGTTGTACGAGACCAGCATCCTGCGGGGCGACCAGACGGCGTTTTCGTCCTGGTTCCGCCAGGCAATGTCGGTCGGTCTGACCTATTTCTTTGAATACTTTTTGTATTCTCTCGGCATAGCCATGATGGCCAGCAACGGGCTTGGCACACCGCTACTGGGCGTTGGGTGCCTTGTGGGTATGGGTAGCGTCAGCCGTACCCTGGACAAGTATGGGATGTCCAGTGCCGGACCGCATATCAACCCAACCGGCGCGGCCTATTTTGTGGGCGCTGTCAAAGGGATGATGAAATAAGTTCTCAAATCAGCATGAAAAATCCGGTATTTACAGAAATCGAAAGGTGTGTTCAAAATGATGGAATCCTTTTTTAAGGCTGCGTGGACATGTGTCTTGCTTGCCGTTGGCTGTGTGTATGTATGCCGCCTTCTTTTTGCTCTGCTGAGCCGGATAACGCATGGCGAAGTGAGCAAAGATAATGGCCTTTGGTGCGCAGTCACAGTTATTTCTGTGCTTTCTTTTCTTGTGTGGGCAGGCGGCGGGGAAGGCTGGACGGATTTCTCCGAATATGTTTCCCTGACCGGTAAGATATTCTTTTTCTGTGTCGTCTGCACGCTGATTAAAGGGATTCTCGATCAGCGGGAAGGCTATAGGGGCTTCGATGGCTGTATCGCACACTTTCTGCGGATAACAGACAACTGGAAACGGTTTATAGAAAAGGCGGGCCGGGTGGTTGCCGCGCATGATTCAGCTATATGCGCGGCATCTCTGGGCCTTGTTTTTGGTACCGCTGTTCTGTCAGTCTGCTTTCAGGAAAGCAGGGTCTTTCTGTATATGCTGGCGCTTATTCTTGCATACGGTATGTACCTGGGATGTTCGCTGCACTCCAGCCAACGGCTGGTAGCGTTGTTTTTGCTCATGGCTTTCGTTTTGAACGCTCAGGCGGCGGCACTCTCCAAAGAGCCAGATCAAGCAAAAGCCATGCTGATGCTGGCCGTATTATGGGGAGAGGCAATCGTTCTGTGGAGTGCCGCCATTTTGGCGGCAGACGAGGCTCCGGCCCAGCTCACACTTTTGTGTACAAATACCATTATGACACTGACAGCTCTTGCTGGAATTGCCCTGGCCCCGATGATGCGGGGACAGGAAAGCCATCAGGCTATGACATTCCTTTATGGTGTTGTACTTCCGCTTCTGGCCGCCGGATATGCAGCGCGGCTGGGGAAAAGCATATACGTTTATCTGAAAATCCATGCGCCGGAAAAAGTGTGCGAAGCAGAAAAAGCTCCTTGAGAGAACTACAGTCTTTTGCAAATAAGCATCGAAAATAAGGCGCAGTAACGTCGTAAAACAGTTGTGCCCGTCGGGCACAAAACGCCGTTGAGATCGGGCCCAGCGCCCGGAAAGGAGACCTCATGACAACACAAAAATACCTTTGCCCGCCACGCCTGCAAAAGAAATTTTTGCTGTGGTGGTGGACAGTGCCGGAACTCATTGGCATCGCGCTGGGCGCGGTGCTTGTTTTTTATCTGCGGTCGCCGCAGATATTCACGCTCACCTGTTTTCTGGCGCTTGGTACGGCGCGCTTCGACTTTGAAAACAACTTGTTCGGCGCGCTGAAGATGCGTACCGCATATCAGTTCTTTACCAAGACCTTTTCCCAGAATGCGGCTTCCGGCAAAGACGAAAAGCGCCGCAAAAAGAAGCTGCGCAGGCTTATGAAGTCCAAACTTCCCATGCAGGAACTGCTTCAGTTCCGCTTCGGGGAAAACGGTATCTATGGTGGTAAAGACGGCAAGGAGTTATTCCGTTTCTACCGTTATTACCCGCCCAACACTGACGTCATGACCGATGGCGAGATCGCGGAGGAAATCGAACAGCTCTGCCGCCTGTTCGATTCACTACGTTGCCCCTTCGTTATGTTCGGTACAGACAAGGTCGAGGACATGAGCGCGCTGAAAGCCTATTATCGCAGCCAGCCGCGCCAGTATGACCATATTATCGCGGACGTTATCAACGAAATCGAGAGTACCGAGGCCCGGTCCAGTGCCGTGCAGCGTGCCTACTATTTTATTTACAAGGCACAGAACGAAGATGATGACATCTACACTCTTATTGCGGGCAAGGGTTACAAAGTAGACCGGGTTAAAAATGAGGAGCTGGCTGTCCTGCTGCGCAATTATCTGGTGCGGGAGTTCACCAATGTGGACCTGTACACGATTGCGGAAGAAGTGAAAAACTACCCGGATATGGTCAGGGCCAAACCCGCCGTCTACAACAAAGAGATCATGCGCCGCCTGTGTCCGAACCGTATCGACTTCACCAAAGACCACGCCGAGCAGTCCGGCGTGCTGCGCCGCACCCTGATGATCAAAAACTTCCCATCGCAGATCCCGCCGCGCGCGCTGTACACGGTAGCCAGTATGCGGAACACCTCCTTCACCATGCGGCTGACGCCGCTGCAGAAAGACAGTGCCCGCAAACTTATCAACGAACAGCTGCGCAACAAGGCGGTCATGGCGGGCAAGCATCAGGCCACCGAGCAGATAGACGCCATGCAGGAGGCCAACGACATCCAGAACTTTTACTCGGAGATCACGCGAAATCAAAACACCGTCTACAGCATCAACATCTATATCGAGATCTACGGCAAGACCCTGGACGAGCTGAACGACCTGGAACAGCAGGTGAAGATCGAGCTGGCCGGGGCAGGCATCACCTACGATCAGTTAGCCTACGAGCAGCGGGACGCTTTTTCTTCTGTACAGCCGCTGGGCAGCGACCGTTTCCTGCTGTGTTCCAACAATCTGCCCAGCAAGACAGCGGCGGCGCTGTATCCGTTCAGCTATTCGAGCCTTGTCCATCCCCACGGGATGCCCGTCGGGCGCACCGACCGGGGCGGCCCGGTGTACGTGGATATCTTCCAGCGGGACGACCAGATCACCAACGGCGTTTTCTTCATCTCTGGCTCTGCCGGGCAGGGCAAAAGTTACCTTCAAAAGAAAATCCTTACGTTCCAGGTGGTGCGCGGTGTGCGTTGCTACATCATGGACCCTGAGAACGAGTACAGCGACGTTACGCGCGGCTTGGGCGGCGTCGTTATCGACTGCGCTTCCGGCCACCACAAGATCAATATTTTTGAGGTCCGGCGTATTAAGCTGGAGGACGACGATGAGGACACTGACCTGCCGGAGATTGCCAGCGACAGCCCGATGTTTTTGCAGCATCTATCCTGGCTCAAAGATGAGTTCCGTATCATGATGCCGGAAATTCCCGACACCACGCTGCGGGCACTGATGATCCTGGTGCAGGGGATGTATGCATCGGTAGACATCGACCAGCAGACGGATTTTTCCCGGCTTCGGCACGAGGATTATCCGACCTTCAGCACGCTGTACGCCTATGTGGAAAAGCAGATGAAAAAGAGCGATTATCCTATGCTCACCAAAGAGATGATCGCGGAAGTGCTGCTGTATATCAACGACCCGACTTTTGGCGAGTTGTCCAGCATCTTCAACGGTACGACCACCATCGACGTGACGGGCAACCCGTTGATCTGCTTCAGCATGGGCGCGCTGCTCGAAGGCAGCGAACAGCGCCTGCAGGCCGTGGAGAATAACCTGAACACTTACATCTGGTCCATCGTACTGCAGCGGAAGTTCCAGGTCCTGCTCTCGTTCGACGAGCTGTACCTGTATCTGGAGCAGCCTCTGATGGCAAAGTACATCAGCTACTTTGCCCGCCGCAGCCGCAAGTACAACGCCTGTATCGGCGTGGCCACGCAGCAGCTCGGTGACTGCCTGGACGAATCTGTGCGCAAGTACAGTTCGCCCATTATCAATATGAGCAGCTTTAAGTTCCTGTTTTATAGTGGACAGGTCGATCTGCAGGGGATGCAGGAGGCGCTGAAACTCACTGACGGCGAGGCCGCCTGCATCAGCGTTTCCAACAAGCGCCATTGTCTGCTCAAGGCCGGTAACGGAAAATACTACATGGAGATTGGGACCCTGCCTTTTGAAGCGGAACTGTTCGGAAGCAAGGGCGGTGTATGACCCATGATGGAGAAGCTCATCCTGCTTGTCACACGGGAACTGGCAGACGAAAAGCACCGCCCGCTGGTCATTGGTATTTTGCTGGCTCCATTGTTCCTGATCGCAGTCATCGTCCTTCTTGTGGTGGGAGCTTTTTCCTTTTTCACTGTGACGCTGGGGACGTTTCTCACCGAGGACACGTCCCTGGTGGGCGAGACCGTGGCGGCCATGGACAAGGCCAGGGAGGCTTACGTGGAGGAACAGATGGACCTGTACCGCCAGCGTGTCGATCGAAACGGCAAACCTTACCGTAATGTTGTCCTGCAATGGGAAAACGGTTTCTCCAACAATGATAAAGAGATCCTGACCATTGTGTCCTGCTACTATGAGCAGGACTGGAAGATCGACATGAGCGACCTGGCAAGCTGGGCCGTCCTCAAAAGTATCAGTTTTTCGACCCGTGAGAGGGGGCCATACTCCTGCGGCGGGTGCCGAAGCCGGAAAGTGTGCGACGGCCACCCTGATGGCAACGGGGGAACGTATCACCACAGTGATGACGCCGCCGATTGTGACAACTACCACACCGTTACTTATTGCCCTGGCGACCACTATGACCTGTATGTGACGGCCACCCTGCCCGGCTGCCAGGACTGGCGCGGGGACACGGGGGCCACTGAGCAGACCATAGCCCGGTGGGAGGAGCTGAGTGATTTGTCCTACACCGGCGACAGCGCCGTCATGCAGCAGTATCAACAGGCTGTCAGGATGGCCACGCTCAATGAGGACTGGGAAGGCTGGACGGAACTCAATATAGAATGGAGCAAAGTGCTGTTCCAAACGGATTGGGAGGAACTGTACGGCGTAACGGTCACGCAGGTGGGCATTACCGATTCGGGCAGTTATACGCCCGATGATAGCTTCACCGGCAATCTGCCTGGCAGCGGCAACGGCACCTTCATTCTGCCGCTGGCAAGCTACAGCTACATCTCCTGCCATTTTGGAGAAGCAGATGGGTGGACGGGTGCCCCTCACGGCGGTATGGACTTTGCTGCCGGTTACGGCACCCCCATCTATGCCGCTGCGGACGGCGTCGTTGTGAAAGCCGGATGGCACAACAGCTGGGGCAACTACGTGAAGATCTACCACGGCACGGACGCACAGGGCAACAAGATCTATACGCTGTACGCCCATGCCTCTTCTCTGGCGGCCACAGCCGGGCAGACGGTCACGCAGGGGCAGACAATCGCCTATGTGGGCAGCACCGGCGACAGCACCGGCAACCATCTGCACTTCGAGGTGTATGTCAACAATACCCGCGTTGACCCGGAAAACTGGCTGTAAAGTCTGCAATACAGGGAGCAATACACAATATTACGCCGAAACGATTCTTTTTTCTGTACTGCAATACGCACTGCAAGCAGGCATGAAGAAAAAACAAACGATGACAAGCGAAATATTTTGACGATTTGTTTTTTGAGGTTTGAAAAGACTGCGACAGCAATACAAACAGCAATACAAAATCAGGAAGAAAAACCGCGCTGCGCTGCGGCGCGGTGTGTTGCTGTATTGCACTTGTGCAATACAGCTTTATCCTGCATTTTCCCAACCGCTTTCCAATTTTCATAAAAATGGGGAAAATCGTATCCCCGGAAAGGAGCCACTCAATGGAAAATAAGTCAAAGGGTCGTGTGGCCAGAGCGTATAGGATCAGTGATGAGACGGTAGAAACACTGAAGGCCATAGCTGACAAAGAGAACTGCACAGAAACGGCTGTTATCGAGAACGCCATCCGCTACTATCGGGATTATCTGTATGTGCAGAACGACGGGGCTTTTATTACCGAAAGCGTAAAGCGCACGGTGCTGGCCAGCGTCAACCTGATGGAATCGCGGCTGAACAACCGTACCAACAAGGTGCTGTCGGAGCTGGCAATCCAGCAGGCCATATTGTGCCAGGTCATTGCGCATGAACTGGAGGTCAACCCCCGCGCGCTGGACAACTACCGCCGCGCCGCCGTCGAATACCTCAAGATGAACGACCGGGTATTCCGATTGGAGGACATTGTAGAAGAATGACGCTGCGGCCAGCAAAGAAAACGGGCGTTTTGTGCCCGGTTTCTTTGCAAATAAGCGTCAAAAATAAAACGAAATAGCGTCAGAAAACGGTTGTGCCCGTCGGGCACAAAACGCTGTCAAGAACGGGCACAACGCCCGTTTGGCGCAGCGGAAAGTGAGGTGAAAAAGTGAAGGTCAAGGCGATACTCAACTCCGGCTATTTCGCCAATGCGCGTCATGCGACCAACTACATTGCCTATATCGACCGGCAAAGCCCCATCTTCGACCAGAACGGTACAGAAAAAAGGGTGCTGTCGGCACAGGCAGACGTCGAGGCTCCCGGCAACAGCACGGTCTGGTATCATGTGTATTCGCTCAACGCCAGCGACTGCGAACGGCTGGGGGTAGACCGCAATTACATGAAAAACCTGATTGCGCTGAAAGCCGACGAACTGGCAAAGGCGTATAACATTTCTCCAAACAATTTGCGCATGGTATGTTCCTGGCACAACAAGGACTTCCACCCACACCTGCATTTTCTGGTGTGGTCCACCGACAGCCGGGAAGCGTTCATTCCGCACCGGGAAAAAGAAACGGATAAAAACGCCGCACTGAACGCGGCGACCCTCGCGGTCAAGAGCAGCTTCACCAATGAGATATTTCACGGCGACCTGGCATATCTGAAAGAAGAAAAAAGCGCGCAGCGGGATAAACTCAATGAACAGCTGCGCAGACTGGTGTCCAGCGAATATTTGGTGGACCGGGAGATCACCGACGCGCTGAAAGCGCTGGGGAGGGAGCTGCGGGCCACAAAAGGAAAACACACCTATAAATTTTTGCCGCCGCCCCTCAAGGCACAGGTGGACAACGTGCTGGAACGGGTCACACAGAGGGACCCCGTACTCAGGTCTATGTATGAGGAATATCTAGACAGCCAAAAGGAGTTGGTGCTGACTTACGCTTCCAACCGGGAAACGCTGGACAAAAAATTCGCAGAGATCGAAAACAGTTTCTTTCATCCATACTGCGGCTTCGAGGACCGGCGCGCAGGGCGCGCCGAGGTCACACGGCACAATATCATCATACAGGCTGCCGAGCGGTACGCCGGGCCAACAGTACGGAAAAAACCAGCTTCGCACAGTGCACGCCAAAAGTCAACGTCGGCGCAAGCAGCAGATAGGAATGGTACGGCTTCCGCTCACGCGGCGGCAAACCCGGCCCCGCCGCACAGCGGGCCAGCAGTACAGGAAAAACCAGCTTCGCACGGCGCGCAGGAAAAGTCAACCCCGGAACAGGATCTGGCAATGAATACGCAGCCAGCCGATTCGGATGAAAAAGTGGACGGTTCCGACTACCGTGAGAAAAGCCCCGGCTATGCAGCACAGAATATGCTGTACCGCCTGGCAAAAACGCTGCGTTTTGACCAGCAGCAGGCGCAGATCAGAAACCGGGCGCACCAGGCCGCCAACGGACTGACGGGCGAGAAGCAGAATGTGCGCAGGCTGAAAACCGGCCTTGCAGACGAGCGCAACCTGTCCTCGCTGGAGCGTTGACGGGAATTTTGTGCCCGACGGGCACAACCGCTTTCTGACGTTGATTCGTTTGATTTTTGATGCTTATTTGCAAAAAAATACGCGCATCTTACCGTCGGAAATCGGCAATTATTCAAACTGCCCCTTGACAAAATCATGAGATTAAGCGAAATTGTATGCAGAAACACAACAAAGACACAAACGGAGGTACATTATGAACTTTAATATGCAGCAGTTGGAAGACATGAACGAACTGGACCGCCTGTATTTATTTGAGGATGTTCCCGAAGAAGATCTGAAAGCGCACCTTGAAAGCCTGCCAGAGGATGAACGGGTGGCTCTGCTTGCGCTGATTCCCGAAGAGATCCGCTGCAATATGGGCTATCCTTCGGATCAGCAGAATGCCTTTTTGGAAGTAAGCGAACGCTTTGATAAGCTCTGGCCGAAACTGGAGGACTTTGGCGGGTTCAGCGGCAGATACGGCCAGAAGTATAAGGACTGGCTGGAAGCTTACTGCCCGGAGGAGTTCTGGGAACTGGTATTCAAAAAAGAACTGGGCGCAGTCTGCAGGGCCAAAAACGAGGAAGTGGCAAACTTCATTGACGACACGGTAAAGGCGCTGCTCGTGAAGAACCCCGCCCCGGACCAGAACACGCACTTTCTGGAGCACGTAGGCCACATGAACGCCTTGAAGGCGCAGGCAGAGGAAATGGCCGAGCCGCTGATGTTCGGCGGCTGCCAGCGGGGCGAACTGGGGATTCCCAAGCTGGAGCGGCCGGTTGCGACCCGTGGCCGGGGAAAGAACATGTTTTTCAATGGGACGCAGGAGGACTGGGAAGACTGTGGAAAACCTGACGCAATAATCCCGTTTTGAGCAGTTTTGCCGTATGCGCATTTACAAATATATAGACGATTCAAAAGAGCGGACTTCGGTCTGCTTTTTTTATTGTCTGAAATAAAAGCAGGAGGAGTGACGTTTATGCTCAACATAACACAGTATGAACAACTGGAAAAAGCATACGGGAAAACGCTGCGGGAAATTGCCAGTGACAGCGATTCATGGAAAAGGTTTCTGGATTCAGCCGGATACACCTACCGCCAGTCGTTCAAAAATCAGGTTGCAATGTATTCGCAGAAGCCAGGAATGAAAGCGGTTCTCACAGAAAAGCGATGGGAAGATATGAACCGGGCTGTAAAAAGCGGCACAACAGGAGTACGGATTTTTGATGACAAGAGTCCCAACCATATCTCCTATGTGTTCGATTATGCCGACACGGTTCCCGGCTCACCGCCCCCTGGCCCCCGTCCCTGGACGGTACACAAAAACAAAACCGGAATTGCACTGCATAATCTGCTGAAGCGGACCGGGGAAAAGAACCTGGACAGTTATGTTCAAAATCGGGTACGGATGATAGTGGATTCTGAAGTTGATCCCGGCGCGGAACCTGCCGTGCGGGCCGCGCTTCAGCGTTGTCTGGAGCAGAGCGCGATGTATGTCACATGTGTACGGCTGGGCTTACCGACAGAAAGATTAGATACAGGTGCCTTTTCCTTCACGACGAGGTATCGAGACAACGGGAAGGTGATACAGAGAATTGGAACACTCCTCAACCACACGCTGCGGGCATGCCTGGAACCAGTCCGCGATGTGGCCTATTCCATGAACATGACCATGCCCGCGCCGGAGGAAATCGCCGCGCAGGCAAAACAGCCGGAACCTTCTGCTGCCCCGGCGCTGCCGGACCTTGCAAAAGTGCCGGTGCGCCGCGAGGGGGATACCATCACCATCGGCAGCGGCGAAGCTGCGCATGAGATCGACGTCACCGTTTCGGACGAGGACCACGCCGCTATTACGGCACAGCTGCCTGACGAAGCGAGGCGGCCTGTGAGACGCCGTCAGCCTCATGCCGCGCCGGACGCCGGATATGAGCAGCTTTCATTGGCCGCGACGCTGTCCCGAAATGTGCGTGCCGATCTGGAGGACGTCGCCCGCCTGCATGATGGATATGTGCAGCGCATGGAGAACGGCGGTATCCTGTCCCCGGCAGAGGCCGCAGATATGGACGATCTGGAAGATATACAGGGTCGTCTGGAAAAGGAACTGCAACAGGATAAAACGGTGCAAAAAATCGTACAGGAGGCGGAGGCCGCAGCGGCACCCCAGAAAGGCGCGGCGGACTATGCCGTGGAGATCCCGGTGGACGGCGAATGGACGAAGTTCCAAACCGTGCAGGAAGCGGAACATGCCGCGTATCAGGAATGGATCAAAGAAGGTCGCAAAAATGCGGTCAATTACAGCTCCACCGGCGACCGCGACCCGTCCGGCGGCCCCAAGGCCCGGTTCCAGGACAATATCGCTGCTTTGCGGCTGCTGCAGTATCTGGATGCCGACGGCCAGCAGGCCAGCCCGGAACAGCAGCAGGTGCTGGCCCGTTATGTGGGTTGGGGCGGCCTGTCCGACGCCTTCGACGGCAAAAAAGCCGAGTGGGCCGGGGAATACAAAACGCTGAAGGAACTGCTGCCCGTACAGGAATATGAAGCCGCCCGCGCCTCTACCCTGACCTCGTTCTATACGCCGCCGGAGATCATCCGCACCATGTATGAAACGCTGGAGCGCTTCGGCCTGAAGGGCGGCAACATCCTGGAACCGAGCATGGGCGTGGGCGCATTCTTCGCCAACCGCCCGGCGTCCTTCGATACGAACGGCACGATGCTGTACGGCGTGGAACTGGACCCGGTCACGGGGCGCATCGCCCAGCAGCTTTTTCCTAAAGCAAACATCCAGATCACGGGCTATGAAAAGGCGTCGCTGCCGGACAGCTTTTTTGACGTGGTGGTGGGCAACGTGCCTTTCGGACAGTACAAAGTAAACGACCCTGCCTTCAACCGCTACAATTTCCTGATCCACGATTACTTTGCGGCAAAGAATATCGACAAGCTGCGCGTGGGCGGTATCCAGGCCATCATCACCACAAGCGGGACGATGGACAAGAAAAGCGAGGATGTGCGCAGGTACCTGGCCGCCCGCTGCGACCTGATCGGCGCGGTGCGGCTGCCGAATACCGCATTCAAAGCGGCGGCAGGCACCGAAGTGACCGCCGACATTCTGTTTCTGCAGAAGCGGGACGGCGTACTGTCGAACCCGGAAGCCGACTGGCTCCATGTGGGCCAGACCGCAGACGGCATACCGATGAACCAGTATTTTATCGACCACCCGGAAATGATCTGCGGAAAAATGGAAATGGTCAGCGGCCCCTACGGGCCGCGCCCCACCTGCCAGCCTGATACAGATACCAGCCTGGAAGAGCAGCTGCGCACGGCCATGAGCCGCCTGCAGGCCGTCCTGCCGGAACTTGCGCCGCTGGCTATGGACGAAGAAGAAACCACGGCCAAAGCAAACGCCGTTCCCGCCGCCCCGTCTGTGCGCAATTACAGCTATTGTGTGCGGGACGGAAAAATCTATTTCCGGCGTGACTCTCTCATGTGGGAACAGACCCCCAACGCCATGACCCGGCAGCGAATTGAGGGTATGGTGGGACTGCTCTCTGCCACACGGGAACTGATCCAGGCGCAGGTGAACGACTTGCCGGAGGAGGAGATCGCACGTTTGCAGCGGCAGCTTTCCCGGCAATATGACGATTATGTAAGCAAATACGGCCGCTTGTACAGCCGCGCCAACAACGCCGCGTTCCGCGAGGACAGCGGGTACAGCCTGCTGCGCTCTTTGGAAAGAGTGGACGAAGAAGGAAATTTTGCAGGCAAGGCGGATATGTTTACAAAGCGCACCATCCGCCCGACGCGCGTGATCGATCATGTGGATACCGCCGCTGAGGCGCTGGTGGTGTCGCTTGCCGAACACGGCGGCATCGACCTGGCGTATATGCAGCAGCTTTCCGGCAAAACGCAGGAAGAACTGGTGAAGGACCTGTCCGGCCTGATGTTCCGTGTGCCCGGCATGGGAACGGAAGAAGATCCGGTCTACCAGACCGCTGAAGAATACCTGTCGGGCAACGTCCGGCAAAAGCTGGAACAGGCCCGCCAGGCTGCCGCGCTGGACCCGGTGTACCGGGCCAACGCGGACGCCCTGGCCGCTGTACAGCCCAAAGAGCTGACGGCGTCGGAGATCAACGTGCATCTGGGCACCACCTGGATACCTGCCGACGATGTGCGGCAGTTTGTACTGGAGCTGATGCAGCCCAATGCCTGGGTGGCGCAGCACATCCAGGTACATTATGAGCCGGTCACGCCCCGCTGGAGCGTGACCGGCGGCAGGATGGACAGTGTGAACGTCCGCGCCACGACCACCTACGGCACAAAACGCCGGTCCTTTTACGATCTGTTACAAAGCAGCCTGAATATGCAACCCGCGAGGGTAGACGACTATGTGGAAGAACCCGACGGCAAAAAGCGGGCTGTGCCCAACGTGAAGGAAACACGTCTGGCGCAGGATAAACAAAAGCAGATTGAGGCCGCGTTCCGGGATTGGATATTTAAGGACCCGGACCGGCGGCGTCGGCTGGCCGCCTACTACAATGAACACTACAATAACCTACGCCCACGTGAATATGACGGCAGTTTCCTAACTTTCCCCGGTATGAACCCGGAGATCACGCTGCGGCCCCATCAGCGCAACGCGGTGGCTCGCATCCTGTTCGGAGGCAATACGCTGGTAGCCCATGCGGTAGGCGCTGGCAAGACCATCGTCATGGGCGCGGCGGCTATGGAGAAGAAACGCCTGGGCCTGTGCAGCAAGACCATGATCGTCGTGCCCAATCACCTGACCGAACAGATCGGGTCCGAACTGCTGACGCTGTATCCGAACGCCAATATCCTTGTGGCGGCAAAGCGGGATTTTGAAAAGGACCGCCGTAAGCTGTTCTGTTCGCGCATTGCCACCGGCAATTATGATATTGTGATTTTGGGGCACAGCCAGTTCACCCGGCTGCCGCTGTCCGATGAACGGCAGCAGCAGTTCCTGCGCGATGAGATCGAGCAGTTCACGGAGGTCATCAATGCGGCAAAAAAAGAGCGCACCGGGCAGGAATTGTCTGTAAAGCAGCTGGAGCGGGCCAAAAAATCTCTGGAATCGCGGCTGGAAAAGTTGATGGACGCCCCCAAAGACGACGCAGTGACCTTTGAAGAACTGGGCGTCGATTCACTCATGGTGGACGAAGCGCATCAGTTCAAAAATCTGGCCGTGCAGACGAAAATGCAAAATGTGTCGGGGATTACAACCGCTGAGAGCCGGAAAGCCACAGACCTGCTCATGAAGTGCCAATACCTGGACGAGATCACGGGCGGCAAAGGCGTGGTGTTCTGCACCGGCACGCCCATCAGCAACTCGGCTGCGGAACTCTACACCATGATGCGCTATATACAGGCGGATACCCTGCGTGAGCATGGCCTGTACGCCTTCGACGCATGGGCGGCCAACTTTGGCGAAACGGTCAGCGCTATGGAGCTGGCCCCCGAAGGGACCGGCTACCGCATGAAAACGCGGTTTGCCAGGTTCAACAATCTGCCGGAACTCATCAGCATGTGGAAGCTGGCTGCGGATGTACAGACAGCCGACATGCTGAAGCTGGAGGTGCCGGAACTGGAAGGCGGCAAACCGACGGTCATCATGTGCCCGCCCACGGAGCTGCAGAAGCATACCATCCAGGCACTGGGCGAACGGGCCGAGGCGGTGCGCGCGGGCAGCGTGGACCCTCATGTAGACAATATGCTCAAGATCACGACGGACGGCAGGAAGCTGGCACTTGACCAGCGGCTGCTCAACCCGGCCCTGCCGGACGATCCCGGCAGCAAGGCCAACGCCTGTGCGGACAAGGTCTACGAGATTTGGGCGCAGACGCGGGAACAGCGGTCTACACAGCTGATATTTTCCGACCTGGCCACGCCGGGGACCGGCGCGTGGAATGTGTACGACGACATCCGGGATAAGCTGATCGCAAGAGGCGTCCCGAAAGAGGAGATCGCCTATATCCACGACGCGAACACCGACGCGAAAAAGGCGGCGCTGTTCGCCCGTGTGCGCGCTGGCAAAGTGCGCGTGCTGCTGGGCAGTACACAAAAAATGGGAGCCGGAACCAACGTGCAAACCAAATTGATTGCACTCCACCATCTGGATGTGCCCTGGCGGCCCTCGGATATTGAGCAGCGCGAAGGTCGGATTCTGCGCCAGGGCAACGAAAACAAACGCGTGCAGATATTCCGCTACGCCACGGAGGGCAGCTTCGACGCCTACAGCTGGCAGCTCATTGAGAACAAGCAGCGCTATATCAGCCAGATCATGACCAGCAAGACCCCCGCCCGCTCCTGTGAGGACCTGGACGAGGCAACGCTTACTTACGCTGAAGTCAAGGCGCTCTGTGCGGGAAACCCTCTCATCAAGGAAAAAATGGACCTGGACAACGAAGTGGCGCGGCTCAGCACGCTGCGCAGCGCCCACAATGCGCAGATCTATGAATTGCAGGACCTTGTCTCTATCGGGTATCCGGCAGCAATCCGGCGCATCGGCCAGGAATTGGACGCCCTGCGGCAGGACGCCGCATTGTTTCAAAGCAGCCTGCGCAAAGACGATAAGGGGAACGAGATGTTCTCCGCCGTTATCCAGGGAGTGACCTATACCAAACGCGCCGATGCCGACGCCGCGCTGCTGGACGCCTGTAAGGCGGCCGCAGCCGGTGCAGGCGAGAAGAAGATCGGCCGGTATTGCGGGTTTGACATCTGTGTGGGCTACGACCCGAAGATCATTGGATTTGCGGGGTATCTGCAGGGCGAACAGCGCTACAGGATCGAATTGAATCCGAAGCAGAACTTTTCCTCTTTCCGCGCGGTGCTGGAAAACATATCCGCTCAGATCCCGGTAAAAATCGCCGCGCGCGAAGAGATAGAGAAAAACATTGAATCTGCCAAAGAGGCGGCCAAACAGCCATTCGCCTATGAAGAAGAATTTCAGACCAAGCTGGCCCGGCTGAATGAACTGAATATACTGCTGGACCAGGAAAAGCAGGAACCCGTACAGAATAAAAAAGAGAACCCTATGCAGAAAGAAGAATATCAAGATTTAGACGAATTTCTCGACGATGGCAAAATCGTTCCAGCCAACCAGTTACCCGCCGGATGGCAATGGGAAATGTATAACGATGGAAGTGGCTCTTTACATGGACCAAATTCTGAACGTTTCTACAGTTATGATCTTGCTCCGTATGCCACTTCGGGACTAATCGAATATAACGCCACTGGCAAAGGTTATGATACGTTTGAGGGCTCTCTGGACAGATTTCGCGAATGGGCTGAGCAGCAAATCCTGCAGGAATTGAAGAAGGAACCGCTGCAATATCAGGAGTTTTTGGAGCATCAAAGTCATCAGGATGGTGAAATTGAAAAGAACCCATTGGATATGGAGGACGCAGCCCGGCAGGCCGGGCTGACGGTGCAGCGTGACCAGGACAAGCCGGGCGCAGCCTACTTCGACGCAGACCAGAACGTGATCCATGTATCGGACGCCGGTTCCGAGGAAGATGTGCGGCTCAGTGAACTGAAGGGCTACGCGGACGCCGTTATCCAGCGCACAGCGACGGTGGAGCAGCCGGTCCGCGACCTGGAGAGCGCGTCCCTGGCGGTGATGCTGGCGGCACGGTATGACGTTGGGGTAAGTGACCGGCTGTCGCAGCAGCTGGCGTCCGCCCATGCGGAGGCCGTCAAATACCCGACGTTCGACTTGCCGGTCACATTGCAGCGTCTGGACAAAGCCCTGGATTACTGTGACCACTTCCTGGCCCATGAGCAGGAAAGAGCGCTGGAGCGGGAAGCGGAGAATGAGCCGGAGCCGGAACAGGAGACGGAACTGTCGCCTCAAAGCCAGGCGTTCATGATGGACCTGTAAGAAGGAGATGATTTTTTGAAAAGAGGTTTGCGACCGCTGCTGACGATCGTGATCGTATACGCCCTGGCAACGGCCCTGCAGATGGGGGCCGGGTATGCACCGGGCGATGGGCTGCTCGTCCTGGCAAAGCTGCTGGCGGCTCTGCTGGCCGCAGCGCTGGTAGAGATGTACAACCGCGCGCCGCTGGCGGTAAAGGATGTGCAGGCCGGGCACGGCCAGCACGGCGACGCCCACTTCATGGAGCTGGAGGAGGTCAAGCGAGTTTATCAAGAAGTGCAGCAAGGGCATGAGACACAACCGGCCATGCTCGTGGGCGCATCCAAAAGCACCTGGCTGGTCGATACAAGCGATCAATCTGTATTGATGGTCGCCCCGCCCGGTGCCGGTAAGTCCACCAGCCTGTATATCCCCACGATCACCTACAACGCCCGGGTAAATCTGCGCACGCAAGACGCCCAGGGAATCGGCCAGGGAGCCAGCATGGTTCTGGTATCTGTCAAGGATGACCTGTATACGATTACCGGCGCCGAACTGAAAAAGTGCGGCTACCGCGTGCTGAAGCTCGATCTGCGAAACGTGTTTTGCTCCTGCCATTTTAATCTTTTGTACCGCGTCAACATCGAAATCGACGCATGGCGCAAGGAGCAAGACGCCAAGCAGCGGGCCGTGCATTATGCCACGGCAGAACGCTACGCCAAGGTCATTGCCAGCGCGATCATCGGTAATACCGGCTCTTTGAACAGTGGTGACAGCAGCGAGTATTTTAACGAGACTGCCCGTGGCCTGATAACCGGCCTGGTCCTGCTGGTGTCTCAGTACGGCCAGGACGGTGAGCGCCACATCGTCAGTGTTTTTAATCTGATTGTCGAGCTGGCAGGGGCAGACACCCCGGAGAAAGGGAACACCGTCCAGAAAAGCCGTTTGGCTGCCATGCTGGAGGGGGTTACTGACCGGCGAATCAAAGGATATATCAGCACTACCACAAGCGCGGATATCCGAACCACCCTTAATATCGTTTCTTCGGCGCTGTCCAAGCTGCTGAAATTCGTCGATGCGGAACTGGAGCAGCTAATCTGCACACACGACAACGATCTGGATGCCGAACAATTCATCGAACGGCCCACAGCGATCTTCCTGATCGCGCCCGATGAAAACGAAACCAGGCACTTCCTGGCATCGCTGTTCGTCCGTTTCCTGACCGACGATCTGATTGCTCTGGCCGAGCGCCAGGGCGGGCATTGCCCTCGTCCCTTCTACTATTTTTTGGACGAGTTCGGCAACTTCCCGGCAATTCCCGGTGTCACCAGCTTGTTCTCCGCTATCCGCAGCCGAGGCGGGCGAATCCTTGTCGCGGTGCAAAGCTACAGCCAGTTTTTGCTCAAATACGATAAGAACGTCACCGAGATCATCAAAGACAACTGCCAGATTTTGCTCAACACATTTGTATCGCCATCGGCCCAGGATACCGCTACCAGCATATCCAAAATGCTGGGCGATGAGACCATTCTGACCGGCTCCTCCTCTCGCTCTGACGGCAAGACCACCAGCAGCCATCAGCTGATGGGCCGCCCTCTGATGTCCCCTGCTCAGATGGTGCGCATCCAGCGTGACACTTGGATTGTCGAAAAAGCCGGGTATGCCCCCATGAAAACCCATCTGGAAGGCTACTGGAAATACTTGTCCCTTGCTCCCCAGGAGCAGGATTCCACCGGCGAGAACGACTATCTGGAAATCAAACTACTCAGCACGGAATCTCTGCGACAGGCTCTAGGAGGTGCCCCGGCACGCCCTCACGCACCCTCGGCAGCTACCAGAGAACCGCGCCGCAAGCTGGGAGCTTCCCGGCGCGAAGCGGCAGCACTGTACCCCGGAAAATTTAATCCGTAAATAACAACAATGCCCCAGGCAATTGAACCGAACCAGTAAAAACGGACAATAGACAAAACGCCCCCTGTGTAGGACAATAAACCTATACAGGGGGTGTTCGTATGTCACGAAGGAAATACACACATATACAGGCATTGGAACAGGAAATTCTGAGAATGCGACAAGGAGGTGCTACGCGGCAAGAGATAGCAGACCGGTTTGGATTAAGCAAGTCACAGATCAAGAATTGGATCAACCGGTATAACCACAAACAAGCAAAGATGGAAGCCGGAATCACGCCACGGCCGAAAGGACGGCCACGAAAAGATTCTGCGCCCGGAGATATTATCGCGGAGCAGGCATACGAGATCAAGCGATTGAGAATGGAGAATGAGTTGCTGCGGGATTTTCTGCGATCCACAGGAAGGAAGTGAGAGCAAAGGCAAAGTATGCAGTAATCTACCGTCACCGGAAACAGTATCCTGTACTGGTAATGTGTCGGTTCTTTGCAGTGTCCAGAAGCGGCTATTACAGCTTTGTAAAGCGGATGAAGCGACCCGAAAAAGATGCTGCCCTTGCTGAAACCATCCGGCAGCAGCAGGCAAAATGTTTTCATACCTACGGATACCGACGGATGTGGCAGTGGCTGAAAGGCAGCAAAGAGATTTACCACAACCCCAAGACCATTTTGCGTGTTATGAAGAAATACGGCCTGTTGGCAGAGATTCGTCGCCGCAGAAAGTGGCAGCAGATGGGCCAGCACGTACATAAATACCAAAATCTACTCAACCGAAATTTCCAAGCCGCGGCTCCCAACTGCAAATGGGTAACTGACATTTCTTATATTCAGACGAAGCAGGGGGTATTGTACCTGTCCATGATCCGGGATCTGTATGACAACAGCATTGTGGCCTACAAGACTGCGACACAGCAAACGGTGAACCTGGTGCTGGATACCATCCGCCAGGCAGTACGCAACGAAAAGAAGAAGGTCGCCGCAGAGTTGCAGCTCCACAGCGACCAAGGCTTTCAATACACATCCCAAGCATATTTCAAGCTGACTCAACAATACGGCATTACGCCTTCGATGTCAAGACGTGGAAACCCATATGACAATGCAATGGCAGAAAATTTCTTCTCCATTCTCAAAACAGAGTGCATCTACCGCCATAAGCCGGCAACCTTCTCCGAAGCAAATGAAATGATTGACCGCTATATCCATTTTTACAACCACGAGCGCATCCAAAGCAAAACAGGAGTAGCGCCGCTGACGCTGCGCCACTCCTGCTAAAACTGAATATTCCTGCCCAGGGGCTCTTTTTGTGCTGTCTGCACAATCTGGGGCGGTTCACAATCCGTTTGCCTGGGGCTGCTTTTTTGGAAGGAAGAACACCATGTTTGTAAAAATTTATAATGGCTTATTTGATTATGGGCTAAAACCCAAGGAATTGATGGTATTTTTGTTTTTATCGTACTGCCAGAACTGCCTGGGCACAGCGACCGTCCGTAACGCCACCATACAGCAGCGGTGCGGTCTGAGCGAGAACACGATCCGCTCCGCCGTGGCCGGTCTGGAACAAAAGGGCCTGCTGGTAGTGTCTGCCCGGCAAGATCGGGATGGCCGCAGGATCTCCAATCAGTACAAGCTCCTGCAGCTGTCCGGCGCATGGGGCAAGCTGCCGGTAGAAGCATTCAACCTGGATAAACGGGATTTTGCCGTGTACGCCTACCTCTGCCGTTGCTCCAATGGGCAGCGCAAGGCGTTTCCCTCGTTTTCGCACATGGCAGCCGCTCTGCGCATGGCCATCGGCACAGTGCAAACGGCTGTCAAATCCCTGGTGGCCGCTGGGAGGCTCCTCAAAGCCGCTTTCCGTGCCGGGAAGCACAACCTGTACATACTCGTCGAAACGGTCGCACAGGCGCTCCCAGGGGCCAATCCTGGCGCACAAAAAGAAAACCGCCGTGCTGGAACACGGCGGCAAAAAATCGAGATGCTGCTGGCAAGCATAGCAAGTCTCATTTCCAATTTCAAGATACTACATGAGAGCCGTGCTTGTCAAGCGATTCTAAAGATTTTTGCAAAATGGGTATGTCAAAATTTGCGGAACAATAATAAGACTAATCCTACTTACAGTACAGAAGAAAGATATTTCTCCCTCTACAAATCAGCAATAAGGGGAGAAGTGCGCCTTTCAGAACAGCCTGGAGCAGAGGTAGGTATACACGGCAAAGTCCCGCTTATCCAGGGTGAAGGGTTCCGCGTGTGCTCCGCTTTTCGTGCCCACGGCCTGCCCGATTGCTGCGCCAGACTATTTTTTCTTTGTACAGTCGTTGCCACCGACGTAGGCAGCAGGTATAATTTAAGCAACAGGGAGTGACTTTTGCATGAAGATGGTGTTCATCAAATTCAAGCCGGATGGCAAAGAATACGGGTTCGGCGTGCCGGAGGACTACAAAGGCAGCGCCGGGCTGAAGCCTGGCAGCTGGGTACGGGTGCCCGTACCGGGATGCCGCAAAAAGATGCTGCGGGTGGTGGTGCGTGTTGCAGAGACCGAAACGCCGCCGGAAGGCTTGAAAATGATCGGCTACTCCGGGCGGCAGATTGCGCAGACTGCAAACAAAAAAGCCCGCCGCGCCGCACACCAGGGCGGCATCATCTACCTGGCAAAAAAGGCCAAAGCTGAAAAGCGGGCCATGCTGGGCGGCAGGCCGATAGACCTGGCCTGGGAGGCGGAAAAAGCGGCCTGGATCGAGGACGATCTGGACATCGAGCCGTATCTGGCCAAGGGGTACAACACCGACGAGGGCCTGCCCAAGCTCACCGAGCTGCGCCTGGGGATGCGCATGGGCTTTGATGAGAGCAGCTACGATGACCCAACCTTGCCGCTGCACATCATCAAGAAGCGCCGCGTTCATCAGCTGCGGGATTGGGCTAAAGAACAGGGCTTGCTGCCGCCCATGTACTACGAGGACCCTGTTCACGGCATCGACAAAAAACAGTTGCGGGAACTGCTGATCGGTATTGCCAACGGCATTATGCCGGACACCTACGGCCTAAAGCTCATCAAGCTGCACAAGTGCGGTCCCCGTGTCTTGCGGGAAATGCGCCTGTGCCGCGAAGCCGGTATGACCGGCAAAGAAATTCGCCCCTATTGGGCGCTGGGGGTCAAAAAACTGCAAGAGGTTCGCGCCGCATTCCTGGCGGCAAAGAAAACAGACGACGGCCAATGATACAGCCCGGGCTGGCGCTGTAAGGCGCTTTGTGCCTATTAGGCACAGGTTCTTTACGAATCAGCTGCATTTGTTAACCGCTTAAAGGGAGTAGCCCATGGAAAACATGTTTGCAACGAAAAGCACGCGAGAAGAGGGGTGCCCACTGGAAACCCGTAACGACACACCGAACAAAAAAACACAAGATGCCTTTCAGGAGCTTCAGCAGCTGAAAAACGACCCAAAAAAGAAAACCTACGGCTCCTTTGCGGAACTTCTGGAAGAAGATACCCGCAGCCTGTCGGAAACATGCTATTTGTCCTCCGATTCTCAGGTGAAAAGGGAAATCATAGAAGGGATGAACACGCCGCTTTCCGCGTGCCTGCCGGAAGACAAGGTGGAATGGTAAGCCCCGTACGGTGTTTCTTCCACCGGAAGCTCAAAAATTGCGCAGCCATTATTAGTTTATGAATCGGACATCGACACACGCCGGTTTGTGCCTGTTAGGCACAAACTGTTTTAGTCGCCTTGCCGTTATTTTTTCATTGAAATTTGCAGAGCTGTGTGTCGAACAATCACGCCCGAAAATATAGTGGAGTGAGCAGGAAGCGGGAAAAAAATATGCAAGCATTGTAAATAAATATATTGACATCGCGCGCAATATCTGCTATAATAGTTACAGAATCAAGGAAAGGAGATTGCACTGTATGGCGAACATCAACATCAATATCCGCATGGATTCCGACTTGAAGCAGCAGTTTGAGGCTTTTTGCAATGATGTGGGCATGACGATGACAACGGCATTTACCGTTTTTGCGAAAAAGGCGGTCCGGGAATATCGAATCCCCTTTGAGATTGGAGCGGAAGTTCCGAACGCCGATACGAAAAAGGCGATTGAAGATGCCAGAAAAGGTATTGGGATGAGCAAGGCTTTTTCGTCCGTAGAAGAACTCATGGAGGATTTGAATGCTGACGATTAAGTATCAGGCCGCTTTCAAGAAAGACTACAAAAGAATTGTAAAGCGCGGCTATGATATGCGCCTGCTGGAAAAGGTGATCGAGCTGCTGGCCAACCAGAAACCGCTGCCAGAGAAGAACCGGGATCACCAACTTTCCGGGGACTATGCGGGATGCCGCGAGTGTCACATCACCCCGGATTGGTTGCTGATCTACGAAGTGGCCGATGAGGAATTGATTTTGTACCTCACCAGAACCGGCTCACACAGCGACCTTTTCTAAGCCCTATTATGCAGAAAAAAAAGAAAGCCAAGCGGCTTTCGTCGCTTGACTTCCTTTTCGAATCTGCTTATAATAGTTCCGATAAGAACTCCACCCTGGAAGCCACTAATCAATCTGGCAACCAGTAACCACAAGGCTAAAAATGACGCAGCGTTGTGGGGTAACGTGGTACTAAGCAATACAATCTGTGTTGCATATCTGTATGGTTATAAACCAATTTCCGTTTGGTTTATCGCCTAAACAGTTTACAATACAGTTTGGCCTTTGTCAAGGTACAACAGACCCCCACCGTTGTGAAATGGTTGGGGGTTTTTATCGTTGTACCTTGAAAATTGAATATGTTGTTCCTGTGAGAAGTATTTACTTCTTTTGTACTGTGGTCGGCCTCAGAAGCCGCTGGGATGCAACAGCCCCCGCCATCAAGTACAACCCTCATAGGCAGAAACCTCCAGCCGGGATGCTGGGTCGGGGGAAAGCGGGAGAACACCCGCTGCCAGGAACTTTTATATAAAACGCCTTTACTGCTTCAGAGCAGATCGGCGGCGGTGATCCTGTATGGGGATTGCCGCTGCCAGTGTGCTCTGAAAAAGGCAAACTAAATCATAAACGGATTAGCCGAAACCCTTCGATTCCGGCTAATCGTTTGGTGCGCCCGCAGGAACTCGAATCCTGGACCCTCTGATTAAAAGTCAGATGCTCTACCAACTGAGCTACAGGCACGTATACACTGTGGTGCTCACAGCTTTACTATTATAGCAGGCAAAAAGAAAATTGTCAATACGCTCTGCAAAACAAATTAGCCGGAAATCCGGCAAAATCCGCACGTGTTTGCCCGCCGCCCTCTTGCCAAATGCACAGCGGCGCGTTATAATAATACTTTAGTAAAAGATAAAACCGTAAAGGGGACAGGAAATATGGAAACTTTGGGCAGTCTGCGTCGCACAAACTATTGCGGCGAAGTCACGCTTGCCATGGCCGGTCAGGAAATGACCGTCTGCGGCTCCATCGCCCGCGCCCGCGACAAGGGCGGCATCATCTTTGCCGACCTGCGCGATACCACCGGCATTTTGCAGCTGGTGTTCGATGAGGATACGCCGAAGGACGTTTTCGCCAAGGCCGAGAGCCTGAAAAGCGAGTACGTTGTTATCTGCCGCGGCAAGCTGCGTGAGCGCGCCGCCAAGACCGATAAGATCGCAACCGGCGACGTAGAGCTCTACGTCAGCGAGCTGCGCATCCTGAGCGAGGCCCAGACCACGCCGTTTGAGCTGCGCGACGAGATCAACGTCAACGACGACCTGCGCCTGCGCTACCGCTATCTGGATCTGCGCCGTCCGTCCATGCATGAGCCCATCGTGCTGCGCAGCAAGATCATGCAGATCATCCGCAACTATTTCTGCGAGAACCATTTCACCGAGATCGAGACGCCCACCCTCATCAAGTCCACGCCCGAGGGCGCGCGCGATTATCTCGTTCCCAGCCGTGTGCAGCCGGGCCACTTCTACGCGCTGCCCCAGAGCCCGCAGCTCTACAAGCAGATTTTGATGCTGTCCGGCTTTGACCGCTACTTCCAGCTGGCCCACTGCTACCGCGACGAGGATCTGCGCGCAGACCGCCAGCCCGAGTTCACCCAGGTGGACGAGGAGATGAGCTTTGTCTCCGAGGACGACATCATGACCCTGAACGAGGGCCTCATCAAGCGCCTGTGGAAGGAAATGCTGAACGTCGACGTCGAGACCCCGTTCTACCGCATGCCGTGGGATGAGGCCATGGGCCGTTTCGGCTCCGACAAGCCCGACACCCGCTTTGGCCTTGAGATTCAGGACGTGACCGAGGTGTTCAGGGGCACCGAGTTCAAGCCCTTCGCCGCTGTGCTGGAGGCCGGCGGCACGATCCGCGCCATCAACGCCAAGGGTCTGGCCGACAAGCTCTCCCGCAAGAACATCGACAAGCTCGGCGAGGTCGCCAAGACCTACGGCGCCAAGGGTCTGGCCTACAGCCGCCTGACCGCCGACGGCACGTCCTCCAGCTTTGAAAAGTTCCTGACAGACGCCGGGAAGGCCGCCCTGTACGCCGCGCTGAACGCCGAGACCGGCGACGTGCTGCTGCTGGTCAGCGACACCGACTGGGTCAAGGCCTGCACCGCACTGGGTCAGGTCCGTCTGGACATCGCCCGCAAGCACGGCCTGATCGACCCCGACAAGTTCAACTTCCTGTGGGTCGTGGACTTCCCGCTGTTTGAGTACAGTGAGCAGGAGGGCCGCTGGATGGCCATGCACCACCCGTTCACCCTGCCCAAGGCCGAGGACCTGGACAAGGTCGAGAGTGACCCGGGTGCCTGCCATGCCGTGGCCTACGACATCGTACTGAACGGTGTCGAGATGGGCGGCGGCTCGATGCGTATCAATGATCCCGCATTGCAGGACCGCATGTTCCACGCCCTCGGCTTTACCGAGGAGAAGGCCCGCGAGAGCTTCGGCTTCCTGATGGACGCCTACAAGTTCGGTGCGCCGCCGCACGGCGGTATGGCCTACGGCCTGGACCGCATGGTCATGCTGATGCTCAAGAAGGACTCCATCCGCGATGTCATCGCCTTCCCGAAGGTGCAGAACGCCGGTGAGCCGATGAGCGGTGCCCCCGACGTCGTCGATGAGCAGCAGCTCAAGGATCTGAGCATCGCGCTGACGCTGAAGGACTAAGGCTTTCCCACTATCATGTGGCCACCGCAAGGCAGCCGGAGCGGTCAAGACCGCTCCCTACAAACTGCCGTATACGGATGCTTTGTAGGGAGGGGTCTTGACCCCTCCGTGAGCTGAAGGACTAAGTCAGAAGTAATAGCGCTGTAGGGGCCGGACATGTCCGGCCCGCAACCTGCCCGCAGGATTCCCTTTTGCGGGTAGGTGCAGGGCGAGGCATGCCTCGCCCCTGCCGCACACAAAGATAAAAACCTGCCCAACCGCATATCACGCGGCTGGGCAGGTTTTGTGTTTTCTGTCAGTATTTCGGCTTCGGCTCGTCGCCCGGCTTCACCGGGTACTCGGCGGGCGGGGGCGTCTGCGCGGGCTTGGGCAGCTTTTCCTTCTTGGGCCGCTTTTTCCAGACCTTGCGCAGGATGAACACCACGGCCACTGCGATCAGCAGCACCGGCCACAGGTAGACCAGCGCGATGACCAGACCCTGCAGGAACCCGACAAAGGCATCCCAGCCGCCGCCGAAGGCGTCGGCGATCCGCTCACCGAAGGTCACGCCGGTGGGGGTCAGGGTGGCGACCTCCCGCAGGTAGATGTCCACGGTGGAGTAACTGACCTGCTGGTCCATGTTGCGCAGCTGGCGGGTGTAGTTTTCCAGCTGGTACTGCACGTCGGAGAGCTGACTCTCGATCTCCAATAGATCCGCCGTCGTCTCGGCCTGGTCAGCCAGCGCGTTCAGGCGGTCCCGCTGGGCCTCCAGCGCGGACAGCCGCGCCTGCACGTCTATGTAGCTGCTCGTGATGTTCTCGGCGCTCTCGCTGATGTTGAGCACGCTGCCCGCGTCGCCCACGGCGGCCAGAAACGCGCGGTAGCTGCCCACCGGCACCCGCACGGTGTAGTCGGCGGTACGGTCATGGTCTTTCTCGGTGCCGTACAGGCTTGTGGATTCCAGCCATGCGTCGTTGGCCTCGACGGCGGTCATCAGGGCCTCGCGGGTCGTGTCAAAGTCGGTGGACTCCATCGACAGACTGGCGTTGTAGATGATCTTCTGTGCGGTCTCGTCAGTGGCGGCCTCGGCGGCGTTCTCCGGCACAAGGCCGCTGTCCACACTGCCCGCGGCGCTGTCGTAATTGGCGTAGCTCTCCTGCGCGGCGGCTTCGGTGGCGTAGTACCCGCCGTCTTTGCTGCCGATGCTGCTCCCGCAGCCCGCCAGCAGTGCGGCGGCGCACAGGGCAGCGGTGATACGGACGATGCGTTTTTTCATGGTTGGATGCTCCTTTCCTTTGTAAAGGCTCCCCCCTCGGGGAAAGCTGTCAGTGGCCCCGACCACTGACTGATCGTTTGCGGGCAATAGCGGTAAGCTCGCCCCTCATCCGGCCTCGGACGGGGCCTCGGCCACCTTCCCCCAAGGGGGAAGGCATCCTATATTTCCCTTTTCACCAATATAACACGGAAAACGCGCTCTGTGTGTTACAAAGCAAATACAAAAAAGTGGGATGTACCGTACTTTCGGCACATCCCACAAATTTTACGGCAATTATTCGGCCTTCTGCCCAAGCAGCTTCACGTCGTCGTTGTCGGCAAAGGCAACGGCATTGTAGCCCGCGGCCTCCAGCGTGCCGAACTGCTTGCCCAGCTTCTTCGCCTGGGGCAGCACGGTCACGTCGTAGTCGGCGCGTAAGGATTCGGCCTTGGCCAGCACGGCGGCAAAGTCGGCGTCCTTCAGGTAGAGCAGCGCCATCTTCGGCTTCGCGCCGGGGATCTGGTAGCCCTGCTCCAGCAAAATGCCGCAGACACGCTCGAACCCGATGGAGAAGCCCACGGCGGGCACCTGCTGGCCGATGAACTTGCCGACCATGTTGTCGTAGCGTCCGCCGCCGGCCACGGCCCCGCTGAACTGCGGGCAGGTGACCTCAAACACCATGCCGGTGTAGTAACCCTGCCCGCGCACGAGGCTGGGGGCGTAGGCGATGCCGTAGCGCCCGCCCGCGACCTTCTCGCTGGCGGCGATGACATAGCGCAGGTCGGCGGTCAGCGCCTCGTCGTCGACCCTGGCGGCGACGGTGTCCAGGCTGAAATCGCCCGCGCGCAGGAAGTCGTCCAGCGCCTGCACGGCCTCGGCGGCAAAGCCCTTCTCGGTCAGCTCGGCCTTAACGCCGTCCGCACCGATCTTGTCCATCTTGTCAAAGCTGATGCAGACGGAGTCCAGCTGGTCAGCGGCAAAGCCCATCTTCTCGAGCATCGCGCGCAGGATGCGGCGGTCATTGATGTTGACGGTGAAGCCGGTGAAGCCGATCTTCAGCAGGGCGCGGGCTGTCACGTCGATCAGCTCGACCTCGGCGTTGGGGGAAGAGTCGCCCAGAATGTCGATGTCGCACTGGACAAACTCGCGCAGACGGCCCTTCTGCGGGCGCTCGGCGCGGTAGACGCGGTCCGTCTGGATGACCTTGAACGGGCTGGGCAGCTCGTTGCGGTTGGCCGCGTAGTAGCGGGACAGCGGCAGGGTCAGGTCATAGCGCAGACCCATGTCGGACAGCTGCTTCTCGTCGCCGCTTGCCAGCGCATGCTCGAGCTTGTCGCCGCGCTTGAGGACCTTGAAGATCAGGTTCAGGTTGTCGCCGCCGTCGCTCTTGTCCAGATTCTCCATGTCCTCCAGAATGGGGGTGGAGATGCGCTGGAAACCGGCGGCGCGGTAGGTGGCCAAAATCTGGCCCTGGATATAGTCACGCAGCGCCTGCTCCCGCGGGAGCAGATCGCGCATACCTTTTAAAGGCTGAGTTTTCATGGTATTCTCCTTATACTGTATAATGGCTTCCCCTGAGGGGAAAACTGTCACCGCAGGTGACTGATGAGGGGCAAACCTTGCCATTGCAACCCGTAAACGGGCAATGGTGGCAAAGCCGCCCCCCATCCGGCCTCGGCCACCTTCCCCCTCGGGGAAGGCTCTTTGCTTTTATATACTTTATAATGATACCTTTTGCGCTGCATTTTGTCAATCCAAACCGGGCATACTAACCCGAAAAGGGGAGGGGATACGTGTGCCAAAACAAAATCGCGGGCCGTATATCCTGGCGGCAGGGGCGGCGGCGCAGCTGCTCACCGGCATCCCGGCGGCGTGGGGCGTGTTCCAGCAGCCTGTCATGCAGGGGTACGGGTTTTCCCGCGGGCAGGCCATGCTGGCGTTCGCGGTGCTTGTTGCGGCCTACGGTGTCGGCTGCGCAGTGGGCGGGCTTTTGCAGGACGCCCGCGGCCCGCGGTTTGCCGGGCTGTGGGGCACGGCGCTGCTGGCGGGCGGATTCTTTGCGGCGGCGCTCGTGCCGCCCGCGAACGCCGCGCTGTTTCTCGTCGTCTACAGCGTGCCCGCGGGGCTGGGCAGCGCGTTTTTAGCCCCGGCGGTGCTGGCGTGTGCGCAGAAGTGGTATCAGGACAAAAAGGGCTGGGCCACCGGCGTGGCGGGCGTTGCCATGGGGCTGTCCGGCGCGTTTTTTACGGTGTTCGTCAGGGGTGTCGGCGGGGCGTGGGGCATCCGGGTCTGCTTTGCCGCGTTAGGGGCGGTCATGCTCGTCGTCTGCGGCGCGGGGGCGCTGATTTTGCAGGACCCGCCGCCCAAAGCGCAGAGCGGCCCGCCGCAGCCGGGACTTGATTACAAACAGATGCTCCGCACGCCGCAGTATAAGCTGTGCGCGGCGGCGGTGGCGCTGTCGGCCCCGGCAGTGCTGCTGTTCAGCCCGGAAATTTTCAAAATCGCAGCCGAGCGCGGTCTGCCGGAGTCCGCCGCGCCGTACAGCATCGTGCTGGGGTCGGCGGCCAGCGCGGCGGGGCGGATGCTGCTGCCTGCTGTCAGTGACAGGCTGGGCCGCAAGCCGGTGCTGTACGCGGTGTATCTCGGCCTGGCCGCGGGCAGTGCGTGGTTTGCGTTTGCGGGGCAGTGGTGGGTGCTGGCGGCCTACGCGGTGCTCACGTTTTTCTACTCGGGCGGCGCGGCGGTACAGCCGTCCTTCAACACCGACCTGTTCGGCCTGCCCCACGCCGGGGTGAACTACGGTTTTATTGCTTTGGGCATGAGCGGCGGCAGCATTTTGAGCTATATCGGTGCGCAGGCCCTGCCCCTGGCCGCCCGGCACTGGCTGGCCGGGATCTGTGCCGCAGCGGGGCTGATTTGTGTCAGTCTTGTAAAACCTGTGGAGAATGGTTGAAATTTTGCGTGGCACGGGGTAAAATATGGTGTTGCCGGGAGACATGTAGGGGCCGGGCATGCCCGGCCCGCGGCCTTCCTGCAGATGGGCGTTTTCCGTTAGGCGGCGGGCCGCACATGTGCGGCCCCTACATAGCGGCTCCGATAACGAAGTATGTATTTCAAGAGGCTTTCTATGACCCAATCCCAACAACTGCGCAAGCTGGCCGCGCGCTCGGCCACGGCGTTTCTGCTGGCCGCGCTCTGCGTGTTCCCGCTGTATATCGATAAATTCTCCAACCTCGGCGTTGTCAAATTCACCGGCATCTGCACCCTGAGCTGGGCGTTCGCACTCTGGCTCGGCGCGCTGGCCTGTGTCGGCGCAAGGCCGGATCCGGGCCGTCTGCCGTGGAAAGCCGACCCCGCACTTTGGGCGCTGGGCGCGGTCACGGCGTCGGGCGTGGTGTCCACCGTGCTCTCCCTCTCGCCGGGGGCCTCGTTCTGGGGGCTTGGCGGCTACTACGGCGGCTGTATGATGGTGCTGTTCACGGCGGCGGGGTATCTGGCTGTCCGCGCGTTTGCGCCGCAGAAAATTCTGAACGGGCTGACGTTCTGCGTCGGCGTCACGACGGTGCTGGTCACGGTGCTGTATGTGCTCAACATCTTTAATATCGACCTCATCGGCACGTATGCGGACACGGCAGTTGTCGAGCGCGCGCAGTTCTTCTCGACGCTGGGACAGAAAAACTTCTGCTCCGGGTTCATGGCGTTTGCGCTGCCGCTTGTGTTCTATGCGTTCCTCGTCGCGCGCGGGCCGCGGCACACGGTATTTTACGGTATTCCGGCATTTTTTGGCGGGCTGGCGCTGGCCGTGGTGGATGCCGAGGGGCTGATGCTCGGCGTCGGCGTGGCGGCGCTCGTGCTGATCTGCCAGAAAAATTTTACGACCCGCACGCTGCGGCGGCTGGCGGTCATCGGGGCGTTCTTCTTCTTCCACGCCGGATGGATGCAGTATATGCGCACCCACGTCTACACCCAGGGCGGCAAGCCGATGCTGGCGGCACTGGGCCATGTGGCGCAGCGCGGGTTTGTGGTCTGCCTTGTGGTCTGGGCCGCGCTGTATTTTGGCCTGCGCGGGCGGGAGCTGCCGCTGTACAGGCCGGGCCGCGTGCTGGCGGGGGGCATCGTCGCCGGTGCGGCGGTGCTGACGCTGCTGGCCAATTGTGTGCCGGGCTTCCCGAGCTTAGGCCGCCTGGACGATGTGCTGATCTTCAACGACAATTGGGGTACCTACCGCGGCACGGCCTGGCGCATCACGGTGGAAAGCTGGCTGGCGCAGCCCGTTTGGCGCAAGCTGCTGGGCGTCGGCCCCGGCATGATGCACACGGCGGTGGCCGATTGGGCGGGCGCGGGCATCACGGACCGGATGAAAACGTTCTATGCCGCCCACAACGAATATCTGGAGCTGCTGCTGACCACCGGCGCCGCCGGGCTGGCGGCGTGGCTGTGGTTTGTCATTGAGCACCTGCGCAGGGCCGCGCAGAACTGGCTGCGCCCCGGCGCAGCGCCCGTCACGCTGGCGCTGGTCAGCTACCTGGCCCATGCGGTCATTTCGATTCGCGTGTCGATGATCTTCCCGGAAATTATGCTGCTTTTCGCGCTTTTGCAGGTGTTCTGCCTGCCGGAGAAAGGGGATGCCGCGGCAGAAAAGACCCCGGCAAAGCATGGCAAAAAGGCGAAGCCCGACGCCCCGGCGGATCACCACGGTCTGGCCCGGCAATGGCTGCCGCCCATCCTTGCCGCCGTTGTGATGATGGCAGTTTGCGGCGCAGCGTCGCGGGTGATTTTTGGGTTTTTGTACTGAACGGTTTTGAATAGGGAAGTGCCGCTCTTGGGGAAAAGGGCGGCGCTTTTTTGTGTGGCGAGGCCGGAGGGGCTTTTGCCGCTTTATCACGACCCGGTACATTCCCGTATGCCGCGGGCCGATGCGAGCATCGGCCCCTACACTCCGCACGCCTCTCTCCCAACTGCGCTATGCGGTTTCGCCGCCCTCTATGCCGCTCAGCTGCACAAAATGCGAAAAAACAAAAGGTTAGCATAAACTAACATCTTGAAAAACAGGATTCGACCCTTTATAATAAAGATAGCTGTGAAAAGCCTAACAATATGCAAAGGAGAGAAAATTATGATCGAATACTCCGCACAGGTCAACGCAATGTGCCCGATCACAAAAGGACCCAAGCACGGTCCCGCGCCCATCCCCGAAGAGGGCCAGTGGGTCAAGGCGTATAAAATTGAGGATATCAGCGGCTACACCCATGGTGTGGGCTGGTGTGCTCCCCAGCAGGGTACCTGCAAGCTGAGCCTGAACATCAAGAACGGCATCATCGAGGAGGCCCTCGTTGAGACCATCGGCTGCTCCGGCATGACCCACTCTGCCGCTATGGCAGGCGAGATCCTGCCCGGCAAGACCATTCTGGAGGCTCTGAACACCGACCTCGTCTGCGACGCTATCAACGTTGCTATGCGTGAGCTGTTCCTGCAGATCGTCTACGGCCGCAGCCAGACCGCCTTCTCCGAGAACGGCCTGCCTGTCGGCGCTGGTCTGGACGACCTGGGCAAGGGCCTGCGTTCCATGACCGGTACCATTTTCTCCACCAAGGCCAAGGGCGTCCGCTATCTGGAGCTGACCGAGGGCTACATCCTCAAGACCGCTCTGGACAAGGATAACCAGGTCATCGGCTATCAGTTCGTCCGTCTGGGCAAGATGATGGAGGACATCCGTCACGGCAAGGACCCGAAGGAAGCCTACGAGAAGAACATCGGCACCTACGGCCGCTTCTCTGCCGAGCAGGGCGCTGTCAAGTACATCGACCCGCGTGAAGAATAAGAGAGGGAGGAACATAGATTATGGCAACTTTTGAATCCCAGAATCGCCGTATGCCCAAGATCGAGGCCTGCCTGAAGGCCAACGGCCTTGAGAGCCTCGACGCCTGCAATGAAATGCTGCTGGCCAAGGGCATCGACTGCGATAAGATCATCCGCGGCATCCAGCCCATCTGCTTCGACAATGCTGTCTGGGCATACACCCTGGGCACCGCCATTGCCGTTAAGCGCGGCCTGAAGAGCGCTGCCGACTGTGCAGCTGCCATCGGCGAGGGCCTCGAGGCCTTCACCATCCCCGGCTCTGTCGCTGAGCAGCGCAAGGTCGGTCTGGGCCACGGCAACCTGGGTGCCATGCTGCTGCATGAGGACACCCATTGCTTCGCCTTCCTGGCCGGCCACGAGTCCTTCGCCGCCGCTGAGGGCGCTATCGGCATTGCCCGTACCGCCAACAAGGTCCGCAAGGAGCCCCTGCGCGTCATCCTGAACGGTCTGGGCAAGGACGCTGCCCAGATCATCAGCCGTATCAACGGCTTCACCTACGTCAAGACCGACTATGACTTCGCCACCGGCGAGCTCAAGGTCGTCGAGACCATCCCCTACTCCGACGGCGAGCGCGCTGCTGTCAAGTGCTACGGCGCCAACGACGTTCTGGAGGGCGTTGCCATCATGAAGGCTGAGGGCGTTGAGGTTTCCATCACCGGTAACTCCACCAACCCCACCCGCTTCCAGCATCTGGTCGCCGGTACCTACAAGAAGTGGGCTATCGAGAACGGCAAGAAGTACTTCTCCGTCGCTTCCGGCGGCGGCACGGGCCGTACCCTGCATCCCGACAACGTCGCTGCCGGCCCTGCCTCCTACGGCCTGACCGACTCCATGGGCCGTATGCACGGTGATGCCCAGTTCGCTGGCTCCTCCTCCGTCCCGGCTCACGTCGAGATGATGGGTCTGATCGGTGCCGGCAACAACCCGATGGTCGGTATGACCGTCGCCTGCGCTGTTGCTGCTTCCCAGGTCAACGCTTGATTTGAACTGAATCATTAGGCTTTTCGCCGCCCGCTCCGCCATGGAGCGGGCGGTTTTTTTTGTGTGCGGCAAAGCAGCGCCTTTTTTGCCTTTTCCCTTGCTTTACGTCACATCTTGCTCTATAATAAAATGGAGTATATGTAAATTTTAGTTGGGAGTAGTTACCAATGCCCAAAATCGACATCGACAATTACATAGAGCAGAGCGGCATGCGCAAGGCGCGCTTTGGCGGCTATGAGCCGGAGGACGTGCATCAGGCCATGGAGGACCTCTGCGCCGATTATGAGCAGCACCTGACCGCCATGACGTCGGAGCTGCGCACGCTCCGGCAGGAGAACGACGCCCTGCGCCGCCACGCCCAGGGACTGGTCATGCAGAACCAGACCCTCTCGACCCAGAACGCCACGCTGGCCGGGCAGGTGGATAAGCTGCAAAGCTACCGCGCCAATCTCGAAACGCAGTTCTCCACCGTGAAGGAGCGCAGCCATTCGCTGACGAACCAGGTCGATATGCTGCGCCTGAAAAACAGCGACCTGACGCGGGAAAATAGGGAGCTGACCGAGCGCTGCGAGGAGGCAAACTCCGCGCTGCGCGTCAAGGGCCGTGCCCATGACCAGGCCCGCCAGCAGGTCATCGCGGACCGTGATAAGGTCATTGCCGACGCCGAGGCCGAGGCTGCGCGCATCCGCCAGCAGGCCCGGGACGACGCGGACCAGATTTTGAAGGACACGAACCTCAAGGCCGAAGCCATCGACCAGCTTGCGCGTGAGCAGGCCATTGCCCAGGCCCGCAAGATGGTGCAGTCCGCCACCGACGAAACGCGCGAGATCCAGAACGCCCACCGTCTGCGGCTGCAGGATCTAAAGAGCCGCATCTCGGAGATGGAAAAGACCCGCGGCGAGATGATGGACTATCTGGCAAAAATGATCGAGGAACTGCAAAAAACGCAGGAGTACGCCAGCCAGAACGCCCCGCTGGTCCCCCATAAGGAGGAGCTGGCCGAGGCGGATGCCGAACCGCGGCTGGATCTGTCGGCCAACAAGGTCGATGCAGCGGCATCTGCGCTGCGCGGCAGCGAGGAAGCCCCCGCGGAGGAGCCGCCCGCCCCGGACGCGAACCGCGTTGTAGCGCCCGGCCTGGACGACGAGGAGCCGCGGACGAACACGGTGGTCACGCCGTCGCCGGATTATTTTGACACCACCCCAAACCCCCAGCCCGGCGACGCCCATGAGGAAGTGGAGATTCCCGGCGCGATCTTCTCCTACCCGATCCTGCGCCAGCAGGGAGAGCCGATTCTGGACGAGGGCACGCCGCCCCCGCCCACCCCGCACCGCCCCCTGATGCCCAGCATCACGCTGGCCGACGAGGACGACGAGGAGAGCGGCAGTGTGGTCCCCACGCCGATGACCCGCCCGGCGGCCCCGGCGGCCCCTGCCCCGCAAAAAACCGCAAAGGCCCAAACGAAGCGCCGCCGCAAGGCCATCATGGCGCTGCGCGCCCTGCACAGAAAAATCGGTGATTGACCACACGAGGGGAGGACCCCATGAGACAGCATAAACTCTGGCTCTGCACGCTGCTGGTGCTGCTGCTGGCAGCGCTGGGCGCGTTCGGCGCGGCGGCGGAAACCACCGTCGGCATGTCGGGCGCGGGCAGCTTCAAGATGGAGCAGGTCTATGTCAATGTGCCGGAGCTGGACGTCTACTTTTACGCATTGGACGGGGACGGCAACTCCTACTCACCCATCAAGGTGCAGGCGGCAGGCCCGGAGCTGACGCTCGGGGACCGCAGGCTGGAGGTCCGCTCTGTGGCGGCGGCCAGCGACCCGATTTGCTACATTCTGGCGCTGGACAACAGCAAAAGCATCGAACCATCAGAGTTTTATACGATGCTTGGCGGGGTGCGCAAGCTCATCAACGCGATGGGCGACGATGACCAGCTGATGCTGTACACGACGGCAGGCAGTACCGAGTGCGTGCTGCCGGCAACGTCGGACAAGAACCTGATGTACAAGATGCTGGGCAGCATCAAGCAGGTCGAGGGCAGCATGGACACGGCCCGGCTGATTTCGGCGGTCTACAGTGAGCTGCAAAGCGACTATCAGGCGCTGGCCCCCCGCAAGGCGGCCATGATCGTGACCGACGCCGGGCAGGTGCTGACGAATATGACCCTGTTTGCAACGCTGGCCAGCGACGTGAGCAATCAGATCGGTATGGCGGCGTACATCTACCTGATGACCGACAGGCCGGGCGCGTTTGAGACGCTGGAAAGCGCCGCCGACGGCAGGCTGGTTTTGTGCGAAGCCTCGACACTGGGCGACGAGCTGAAGAAAAAGCAGGAATACCTCGCCACAGCGCTGGAAATCAAGACCGAGGTGCCCGAAAGCCTCTACGGTGAGCGCCTAGAGACACTGACGCTGGCCATGCCGCAGCTGGGCAGCGCCATCAGGAGCAGCCAGACCGTCTACATGGGCTACCGTCTGGCCAAGCCCCAGGTGACGAAGGTCGAAACGCTGCGCCGCGACAAGCTGCGCCTGACCTTCAACCAGCCCATCAACGAGAACGCGAACAAACCGCAGCTTTATGAGGTGCGGAGCAAAGATATATGGAACTGGCGCGTGCAGGTCAAATCCGTGACGATCAGCGAGGATGCCCGCACGGCGGAGCTGGAAATCGAGCCGCTCTACAAAGGCGACTACACGGTAGCGCTGAACCGGGTGTCCGGCAAGATGAGCGCGGCCAACGTCAGCAGCAGCCGCGACACGGCCACGTTCAAGGTATTCGTCTGGCCGCGGGACAAAGCCTTTTATTTTGCCCGGTTCCGGGTGCCGCTGCTGATTGCGGCGGTGCTGCTGCTGGTGCTGCTGGGCAGCTGGTGGGGCGTGCGCCGCCGGGACCGCGCCGCCGAGCAGGAGGCCGAGGCCGAGCATCTGCTGGCCGGTGCGGGGGAACCGAACGCCTTGCCCCGCCGCTGGGTCACGCTGTTCTGGAGCCAGCGCTCCTCGATTGCCGAGAGCCGCTGGGCCGGCATGGTGGAAAGCAGCTTGATTATCGGCAGCGACGCCGCGCAGTGTGACCTCTGTCTGCCGGACCGCAAGGTCTCCCCGCAGCATTGTGTGTTGGCCGCGCAGGGGGACGCGCTGCTCGTGCAGCCGCTCTCTGACCGGGCCAAGGTCTACGTCAACGGTGAGCGCATCGACGGCGAGCACCGTTTGCAGAACAATGATACGCTGCGGATCGGCAAGACTACGGTCAGGCTGGTGCTGTGAGAGGAACGGCAGTCTCCCGGGAACTCCTACTTTCTTTTGTGACCAAAAGAAAGTAGCAAAGAAAAGTCCCGCTGTTGCGGATGCAGCGGACCCCGCCTTAGGGGCTGCACGCCCCTAAGAACCCCAAAGCGGAAGTCGGAAGGGGCGGGGGCTAAACGAAAGCAGTATTACTTTTCGTTCTTAACGCCCCCGCCCCTTCCTCCACCTTTGAGTCGGGTGTTGCGGGGTTGCGAGCGCGGGGCCACAGTTGAGCGCAGCGAAACTGGGGAGCGAGCAATGTTTGCCCCTGCGGGGCAAACAACCGCACGAGCGGGTTTGCGTAGCAAACTGGCGGCGCTCGTTGTGCGCCGCCAAGCGCCCCCGACCCCCCGCTGCCGGAAACAGCAGTCCGTAGGGGCCGGGCATGCCCGGCCCGACACTTACCGCCATATCCCTTTTATGGTTCATTCCGTAGGGAGGGGTCTTGACCCCTCCGCAGCCTCCCGGCCGACTGCCGCCAACGTGCCGCCTCACACCAACCACCCGTTCACCCCCTCCCAAAGGAGCCACTTCACCATGAAACTGACAAAATGCGAAAACGGTCACTTCTACGACAGTGACAAATACCCGGAATGCCCCTACTGCAACACCGACCTGCTCAGGGATCGTTCCATCGTCCGCGCGGGCGAAGCCGAGCAGCCTGCTGCGGTGGAGACAGCGGCCCCGGCAGGGCCGGTTACGGGTTGGCTTGTTGTGCTGGACGGCCCGGCGAAGGGGCGCGATCTGCGTCTGGGTGTGGGCCGCAGCTTCCTGGGACTGGACGCCGACGGCACGCCTGTGACCCTGAGCGCCGACGCCCCGCTGAGCACCCGCCGGGCGGTGCTGGTCTACGATGAGGAAAAGTCTGCCTTCACCCTGCTGCCCGGCTCGTCGCAGGAGCTGTGCTATCTGGGCGGGGACGCGGTGCTCACGCCCCAGCCGCTCACCGGCGGCGAGACGCTGCGCATGGGCGGTGCAACGATGAAATTTGTGCCGTTCTGCGGCGCGGAGTTCCACTGGTAAGGGGGCGCGCCATGACGAGCGAGATCGTAATTTTGATCACCGAGCTGCGCAATAAGCAGCGCATCACGCTGCCCGCGGGCAGCTACCGCTTTGGGCGCAGCGCCCAGTGCGAGTACGTGCTGCGCCGCAACAACGTCGGCGACCACCAGTTCACCGTCAGCTTTGCGGACGGTCAGTGGGGCGTCACCGACGGCGGCAGCGACTACCGCACCTGGTACAACAACCGTTATCTTGAGCCCGGCGAGACGAGTATTTTGCAGAGCGGCGACGTCATCGGCCTGAACACCGACGGCGACGCGGACACGCAGGAGATCACCTTCCGCGTCGAGGAGATCACCAGCGTGCAGGGCGATGGCATGGCCCCGAAAAAGGAGCAGACCACCGACGCCGTCCTGCGCGAGACAGACATCCGCCGCAAGCGCCGCGTACTCATCGGGCGCGGCGACGACTGCGACATCAAGCTCGTCAATGACCGCGTCTCCCGCCATCACTGCGAGATTTTGTACAAGGACGGCCACTACGAGCTGCATGACCTCGGCTCGACGAACGGCACCTATGTGGACGGCGTCCGCGTGACCCGCACGGTGCTGCGCAACGGCGCAGTCATCAACGTGCCTGCGCAGGTTTTTGCCTTCACGGGCGGGATGCTCCACTATCATGCCCACCAGAGCGGTATAAGGATACAGCTTGTAAATGTATACAAAACAGTTAAAAATGCCAACACCGGCAAGCCGCTGAACATCGTGGACGGCACAAGCCTGCAGGTCGAGCCCAACAGCTTTGTCGTGCTGGTGGGCGGCTCCGGCACGGGCAAATCGAGCCTGCTGACCTGCATCACGGGCACGGCCCCCTGCACGGCGGGCAGCGTAAAGTTTGACGGGCTGGACACCCGCTCCAACCGCAACGCCTTTGAGGCCGCGCTCGGTTACGTGCCGCAGAAGGACATCATGCACGACAACCTGACCGTGGAGCAGAGCCTGACCTACACGGCCAAGCTGCGCATTGCCCACGATGCGACCCGTGCCGAGATCGCCGCCGCCGTGGCCCACGCCATTGAGGCTGTCGATCTGCAGGGGCGTGAAAAGACGTTCATCTCCAAGCTGTCCGGCGGCCAGAAAAAGCGTGTTTCCATCGCCATGGAGCTGCTTGCGAACCCGCGTTTGCTGATCCTGGACGAGCCGACGAGCGGCCTTTCGCCCGATTTGGACCGCAGCATGATGGAGCTGTGCCGCCGCCTGAGCCACCAGAACTGCACGGTGCTGATGGTCACCCACAACATGTCCAACATCAACCTCTGCGACAAAATCGCGTTTTTGGGCGTCGGCGGCGTGCTGTGCTACTACGGTGCGCCCGAAAAGCTGAACGAGTACTTTGACGTTGAGATGACGAGCGACATTTTTGAAAAGCTGCGCGACCCCGCGCAGATCGAGCACTACCGTGAAAAATACTTTACGACCCCCGAGTTCAACCGCCTGCTGGCGGTCTGCCCGGAGGCAGCGCAGGAGGCAGACAAGCGATGCAGCCAGTAAAATTTTTGAAATTCCTGCGCCAGTTCGTGGTTCTGGTTGAACGCAATTTACAGCTGATCCGGAACGATAAGCTGCTGCTGGCCAGCCTGACGCTGCAGTCGCCGTTCATGGTGCTGGTCGTCAAGCTGACGGCGGACCCGAACTGCTTTACCTCGAACCTTGTCAACATCGGCAGCCGGACGGCGCTCTTTATTTTGGCCGCTATGGCGACGTTTATGGGCACGCTGAACTCCTACCGCGAGATCTGCAGGGAGCGCGAGATCATCCTGCGCGAGGCATCCGTCGGCGTCAGCCTGCCCGCAGTCGTGCTGAGCAAGGCGGCGGTGCTGCTGCTGGTCGAGGTTTTGCAGGCGGCTATCCTGGCCTTCGGCTTTGTTTCCATCGTGCATGTGCCGCAGAACCACCTGCTGCTGGAAACGGATATGGAAATCTTTATCACGGTTTTGCTGACGATGTTCTCGTCCAGCTGCATCGGTCTGCTGATCTCGGCGCTGTTCACCAGCGGCGAGAGCGCGATACTGGCCGTGCTGGTGCTTATGATCGGGCAGGTCGTTTTCAGCAACATCATGTTCACCGTGACGGGCGCGGCGGCGACGATCTCCAACATCATCGTCTGCCGCTGGGGCATGGGCGCGCTGGGCGCATCCACCGACCTGAACAGCCGTATGGCCTGGCTGCAGGCAGGTCTGGACGGCCCGATGTACGACGCCACGGTGGAAAACCTGACCCACTCCTGGCAGATGCTGGGGCTGATCTCGGTGGTCTGCCTTGTCGCGGCCTGGCTGGTGCTGCAGATCGCATTTGATAAGAAGAAGGCGTGAGGGGCATAGGGCAGGGGCCGCAAATATGCGGCCCGCGGCCTTCCTGCAAGCGCCCGTTAGCCTTGCACGGCAGGGCCGGGTATGCCCGGCCCCTGCATACATACAAAACAGCCGCCCGGGTTTTCCACAAACCCGGGCGGCTTTGTTGATAAAATATTATGCGGTGTTGCCTATGCCTTCTTGATTTTCTCCTTCGCGTTGGCGGCGGTCTCTCTGGCGGCGTCCTTCGCGGCAGCAGCCAGCTCCCGCAGGCGGAGCATGGCGGCGCGGGTCGCGGCCAGCGTGTCCGCGTAGTTCAGGCTCTTCATGTCAGGGAAGGCGCGCAGCAGACGGCGGGTACCAAGGTGGTCGTGCTCGGCGGAGGTCAGCTTCTCGCGCAGGGCAGCCGCACGGATCGTCAGCTCGGCGCGCAGCACGTCGGCGTTCTCGCGGCCCTCCAGCTTGGCCAGGGCCAGCTGCAGCTTCTGCTCGTCCAGAATCGTGTCGGCGGTCATGGCGCCGGTGCCCAGCACGGTGGTCAGCTTGTCGCTGGTCACGCGCAGCTTGGCGCGCAGCTCGTCAATTTCGCGCAGGTACTTGTTCAGGCCAATGGCCGCGGCGGTGGAGGCCGCAACGTCCACAACAAACAAAACCAACAGCACAACGTCCACGATCAGCATGATGTTGAACGGCATCGGGCTGGAGCCGCGGGCTAAGAGCGGGTGGACGACCTTGATCATCAGCACGCTGCCCAGCCCCCACAGCAGCGAGAACTGCGGGCAGATGTACCCACCGAGGTTGAACTTCATGTTGGAGTAGTCCCACCAGCGGATGTGGTAGATTTTGAACAGTGCCCAGCCGCCGACCAGCTCGATGGCGGTGGTCAGGATCATACCGATGAAAAAGATGGCAACCGCGCTCATGCTGCCGCTGTCCGGCATCGGGATCAGGCTGACGCTGTAGATCAGCCCCACCATGCCAAAGCCGTAGATCGGGCAGATTGGCCCGCAGAGAAACCCGCGGTTGACGAGCTTGTGCGTCTTGATGGCGGCATAGACGACCTCGACGCCCCAGCCGATGAAGCCATACAGGAAGAACCAATACAGCGTTTTAACGGCAAATTCAGTCGGCGTCATCTTCGGCCTCCTGCTGTTTGGCCAGCGCCTTCGGCTCCACCCAGGTCACGGTGCTGTCGGGCCCCTTGCGGGCGATCAGCGCCTTGATGGGGATGCCCTGCTCGCTGAACATGCCCTCGTGCTCGGTGCGCAGGTTCCAGTCCGGCTCGTTTTTGTGCAGGTCGAAGGTCTGCCAGGTGATCTCAAACCCGGCGGCGGGGAAGTAGGAAAGGCTGTCGCGGAACAGGTCGTCGTCGTCGGTCTTGAACCAGATCTCCGCACCCTCGTCCATCAGTTGGCGGTACTGCAAAAGCTGGCGCGGGTGGGTCAGGCGGTGCTTGTTGCTGCCCGCATTCTTGCTCCACGGGTTGCAGAAATTGATGTAGATGCGCGAAACACGGTCCTCCGGTGTGAAGGCATTGCCGAGGCGCTCAATGTCAAGGCTGGCAATTTTCACGTTGTCGGCGGGGATCCCGCGCGCGGCGTAGGCGGCCTCGACCTTGCGCTTGGCCAAAATCAGCACCTTGTCGGTGATGTCGATGCCTAAATAGTTGATGTCCGGGTGGGCCGGGGCAATCTGGGCCAGAAAGCCGCCCTTGCCGCAGCCAAGCTCAAGATGCCACGGCTGGTCGGGCCGGGCGTAAAGCTCATGCCAGTGGCCGCCGTGGGTCAGCGGCTCATGGACATGGAAATCGCAGGCCAGCAGCTCCGGCCGTGCGTAGGGTTTAAAACGCATGCGCATAATGAGGTCTCCTTGTGTAGTTGTAGAGTAAAGGCAATACCGCATAATTCTAAGTGCCGATACGGCGAGCGAGGTGCGGCA